>Ga0156229_1034_pt2 | contig 12044 bp, 10 predicted proteins | sample RifCSPlowO2_12_FD_116156 | JGI IMG/M metagenome (GOLD analysis project Ga0156229, IMG submission 116156) | Betaproteobacteria bacterium RIFCSPLOWO2_12_FULL_66_14 | reverse complement strand
TTCGTTGCCATCCACAAGCTGGACAGCGCCGGCCACCAGGTGCCTTTCGCTTTCTTTGCCGTGTACGACGACGGGCCGGTGGCGCTGGGGTGGCTGCGCGTCTCGCACCGCGAGCTGGATCCGGCGCGCTCCACGGAGTACCAGCCGTGGCTCCTACACCAGCGGGAGCTGCGCTTGAAGCCCGGCGAGCTCGTCCCGGTGGATATCGAAATCCTCGCCTCGAGCACGCTGTTCCGCAGGGGCGAGAGCCTGAGGCTCGTGATCCAGGGACGCGATTTCTACCAGCTCACGCCGAAGGGCCCGATGATCGGCCATGGGCCGTTACGGAACGTTGGGGAACACATGATACGCACCGGTGACGCGAGCGACTCGCACCTGCTGGTGTCGGTCATACCGAGCTGAATTTTCTACGCGTGAGGCTGTAATCCGCCGCGCTGCTGCAGCGCCTGCCACACGGTCTGCGCCGTGGCCGGCATGGGCAGGTCCTTGACGGCCAGGGCATCGGTGAGCGCGTTCATGAGCGCGGCGGGGGCGCCGATCGCGCCGGCTTCGCCGCAGCCTTTCACTCCCAGCGGATTATGCGTGCACGGCGTTTCGCGGGTGTCGACCACGAAGGCGGGCAGGTCTTCGGCACGCGGCAGACAGTAGTCCAGCAGCGACCCCGTCACCATCTGCCCGTCCGCGCCGTAGCTGCAGCCTTCCATCAGCGCCTGCCCGATGCCCTGCGCCAGTCCGCCGTGCACCTGGCCTTCGACGATCATCGGGTTGATCAGCTTGCCGAAGTCATCCACCGCCGTGAACTTGTCGATGTGCGTCACGCCCGTCTCAGGGTCCACCTCGACTTCGCACACGTAGGCGCCCGCCGGGAAGGTGAAGTTGGACGGGTCGTAAAAGGCGTTCTCGTTCAATCCCGGCTCCAGTGTTTCCAGCGGGTAGTTGTGCGGCACGTAGGCGGCAAAGGCCACTTCACCGAACGTCTTCTGCCGGTCGGTGCCCGCCACCTTGAATACGCCCCGGTCATATTCGATGTCGGACTCGGCCGCTTCCAGCAGATGGGCCGCGATCTTCTTTCCCTTGGCAATGACCTTGTCCAGGGCCTTCACGATGGCCGTGCCGCCCACGGCGATGGAGCGCGAGCCGTACGTGCCCATGCCGAACAGCACCCTGCCAGTGTCGCCGTGCACGATGTCGACGTTCTCGATGGGAATGCCGAGCCGGTCGCCCACGACCTGCGCAAACGTCGTTTCGTGTCCCTGGCCGTGCGAGTGCGAGCCGGTGAACACCGTGACCGATCCGGTGGGATGGACCCGGACTTCGCCCGCTTCGAACAGACCCGCGCGGGCGCCGAGACTGCCCGCGACCGCGGACGGCGCAATGCCGCATGCCTCGATGTAAGTCGAGTAGCCGATCCCCCGGACCTTGCCGCGCGCCTCGGCCTGCTTGCGGCGCTCGGCGAACCCGGCCACGTCGGCGAGCTTCAACACCGCGTCGAGCGTCGCATCGTAATTGCCCGTGTCGTACAGCAGCGCCACCGGCGTCTGGTAGGGAAAATCGTGGATGAAGTTGCGCCGCCGGATTTCGGCGGGATCGATGCCGAGCTCGCGCGCCGCGGTCTCCACCAGCCGCTCCACCACGTACGTGGCCTCGGGCCGGCCCGCACCGCGGTAGGCGTCCACCGGCGTGGTGTTGGTAAACACCGCGGTGACCTCGCAGTAGATCTGAGGCGTGGTGTACTGGCCGGCAAGCAGGGTGGCGTACAGGATGGTCGGGACGCAGGAACCGAAGGTCGACAGGTAGGCGCCCAGGTTCGCTGTTGTCTTCACACGCAGCGCGAGGAACTTGCCCTGCGCATCGGTGGCGAGCTCGGCCACCGTAACGTGGTCGCGTCCGTGCGCGTCCGATACGAACGACTCGGAGCGCTCCGCCGTCCATTTGACCGGCCGGTTCAGCTGCTTCGCCGCCCAGGTGACCACCACGTCTTCGCCGTACAGAAAAATCTTCGAGCCGAATCCGCCTCCCACGTCGGGCGCGACCACGCGGACCTTGTGCTCGGGCAGGCCCATGACGAACGCCGTCATCAGCAGCCGCTCGACGTGCGGGTTCTGGTTCGCGACATGCAGCGTATAGCTGTCGTCGGCACGGGAATACTGGCCGATGGCCGCGCGCGGCTCGATGGCGTTGGGAACGAGGCGGTTGTTGCGGAACTCGAGGCGCGTGACATGCGCCGCCGACGCGATGGCGCTGTCCGCCGCGGCCTTGTCGCCGATCGACCAGACGTAGCAGGTATTGTCGGGCGCGCTATCGTGCACGGCCGGCGCGCCAGGCGTGCGGGCCTGCGCAGCATCGACCACGGCGGGCAGCGCCTCGTAGTCCACCTCCACCCGTTCGGCGGCATCGCGCGCCGCGCCTGGCGAGTCCGCGATGAGGACCGCCACGGGATCGCCGACATGGCGCACCTTGACTTGGGCAAGGCAGGGGTGCGGCGGTTCTTTCATGGGCTGGCCGTCGGTGCCGGTAATGAGCCAGCCGCAGGGCAGTCCACCCAGCTTGGCAGCCGCCAGATCCTCGCCCGTGTAGACGGCGAGCACGCCCGGCAGCTTCAGCGCCGCGTCTTTGCGTATCGCTTCGATGCGCGCATGGGCATGCGGGGACCGCACAAAAGCGGCGTAAGCCTGTCCCGGCACGCAGACGTCATCCGTGAACTGGCCGGCACCGGTGAGAAAGCGGTAGTCTTCCTTGCGCAGGACTCGGGATCCGATCATTTTGTCCACCTCATCGAGATCACAAAATGCAGCTCTTTTCAGTGTAGCACCGCGTCGCGAGCACAATGCACGCGATGCCAACAGGATCATGCGCCGCGCGGGAGAGGCCGGCAATGCGGCCGGCTCCCGGTTGTGCGACGATACGGCATGCCTCCAAGCAGGCGCTCCATCCGCGGCCGGCGCCGTCAGCGCAGGCCGCGCTGGATGTCTTCCAGGTCGCCCAGGACCAGCTCGAAGTCCTTCAGTAGAGCCTGCACCGCCCCGGGCTCGTCGGTCGGCTTGCGCCTGACGCAGTCGCGCAGCACATCCGTGAAGCTGTTGCGCTGATCGAGCAGCGGATGCTGCTTGCGCAGCACCTCGAGGAGCTTCGCCTCGACCTGGGCCATGTCGATGTCGCCCAGGCCGGGACAGCAGGAGCATCCGCCGCCGTGCCTTTGCGCCACCAGGCTCCAGCGGCCGAGCAGTCGCGCCGCTTCGAGCGCTGTTTCAAGAGCGGGTTCGAGAGCCTCCATGAGCGCAATTGTAGCTCGGCAAGAGCCTCACTCCGGCTCGATGTTCGCCGCTTTCACGACCTTGCCGAACAACTCGAAGCTGCGCTTGATGTAGGCCGAGAATTCCTCGGGCGTGCCCGTATCGACCACGAAACCGAGGTCGGTCAGCTTTTCGCTGACCTCGCGGCGGGTCACGATCTTGTTGATCTCCTCGTTCAGGCGGCGGGTCACCGCCGGCGGCAAGCCGGCCGGTCCGAGGTAGCCGTTCCAGGACGGCGGACGGTCGTAGCCCTTGATCACCTCGCCGATGGTCGGCACCTCGGGCATGCGCACGAACCGCTTGCCCGCGTTGATGGCTAGCAACTTCACCTTGCCCGACTTCACCAGCGGCACCACGCTGCCGACGATGCCGTAAACCACCTGCACCTGCCCGCTCAACAAACCCTGCAACGCTTGCCCGCCGCCCTTGTAAGGCACGTGCAGCATCTGCGTACCCGTGATCTGCTCGACCATGACGCCCGACAAGTGATGGGTCGTGCCGATCCCCGAGCTTCCGTAGGCGAGCTTGCCGGGATTGCGCCTGGCATATTCGATCACCTCGGCGAGCGAGTTCGCGCCCAGCGAGGGACTGGCCACGACGGAGGAGATCGTCTCACCGACCATCGCCACGGGGGTGAAGTCCTTCAACGTGTCGTACGGCACGTTCTTCATGAGGAACCGGCGCAGCACGAGCGAGCTCACAGCGCCCAGCCCCAGCGTATAGCCGTCGGGCGCAGCGCGCGCGACCATGTTCATGCCGATCGATCCGCCGGCGCCCCCTTGCGGCTCCACCACCACCGGCTGCCCCAATGCTTCGGTGAGCCGCTGCCCCACGATGTGCGAAAGCGCCTCTGCGCCGCCGCCCACGCCGAGCGTCTGTATGGTGCGTACGGGCTTGACCGGGTAACTCTGAGCCACCACCGCAAGCGGGACAGCAAGCCCGGCAAGCGCCAAGACCGCGACCAGTACTCTGGTACTCATTACTCCCTCCGTCAAAGTGACTGCTTAGCGTTACTCGAAAGCCTTTCTGCCCGAGAGGCCGGCTTCCATCAGCCGCGCCCATTCCCTGTAGGGCGCGTGCAGGCCCACTTCGTTGAACATGTACCAGTTGCCCTGTACGCTCGCCACCGGCTGGATGCCGAGCTCGCGCGCACGGTCATTGGGGCCCTCGTGCATCTTTGCCATGCCGCGCGAATAGCCTTCCACCCAGGTGTAGCCTTGCGCCGCGAATCCGCGCTGGCAGTCCGCGTAGGTCACCGTATCGTCGGGCGTCGCCATGCCGCCGGGATTGAAGAAGTCCTCGTACTGGCGCAGCCGGTGCGAGCGCAACTCCGGCCGCTCGCCCACCGGCGCGAGGCAGTAGCTGTGCATCTCCGTCAGATCCACCGCGAGCGGCCTGATGACGCGCAGGATCACGCCCGCCGCATCGTTGATCTGCATGTTGGGGAACACCCCCAGCTGGCGAAGCCGCAGCATCCACTGGGCGCGCAGGTCGCCCACGCGCGCGCGTATCTCTTCGATGGCCGGCCAGATCACCCGCTTGTGCGGTTCGGACTGGTCGGCCCATGTGCAGGCATGCCCGTTCGCGAAGGCATACATGCCGCCCTCGATCTGATCGCGCGTCGCCCAGTCGTACCCTTTCGCGTCCTGGTGGCCCTCGCCCTTGCGGCGGCGCGCCATCAGATCCATGAAGCTGGTGTGCGTGGAGGTGAGGTGATAGCCGTCCAGCGCATTGTCCAGCTGCAGTTTCCAGTTGGATCGGAAGGTGTACTTCGCGCGTCCCGGAACGAGCTCCACGCCGTGGGGACTCTGATCGATGGTCAGGTCGAGCATCACTTTCATGTCGCCCAGCCACTCTTGCAGCGGCGGCACGTCGGGTGAAAGGCTTCCGAACAGCATGCCGCGGTAGCTCGCAATCCTTGCGATCGGCGCGAGATCGTGGTTTTCCGCGTCGAAGGCCGGCGCATAGCAGCCGGTCCTGCGGTCCTTGACATCGACGTTCCGGCCCGAGGAGTCGTACGCCCAGCCGTGATAGGGGCAAACGTGGTACCGGGCATTGCCCTGCTCGGAACGGCACACCGTGGCTCCCTTGTGGCGGCAGGCGTTCACGAAAGCGCCGATCCCGCTCTTGGCGCCGCGGCTTACGAGGACCGGCGTGCGGCCGATGTACGTGGTGAAGAAGTCGTGCGGCCCGGGAATCTGGGATTCGAGCCCCAGGAAGTTCCACACCCGCTCGAAGATGTACTTCAGCTCCATCTCGAACACTTCCGGGTCGGAAAAGGCATTCTTGTGGACGCGGAAAACGCCGTCCTGCGGACGCTGATCGACGTAGAGCTTTACGTGCTGGATGTCCATAACGTGGCCGGGGGAAGGAATCCCGGAAAGTTTAGCACCGGGCCAGGCCTGTTCCGCCTGCTTGCGAACGGATTCGAAGCGATGCCGTCCTTGATCGAGATCAAAGTCCAGGTTCGCCGCCGGCCCTACAGTAAATCATTCCGAGCCTTGAGGAGAGTTCAATGCCGCCGCCCTCGTCGCTGATTCGTGACATCGCCCATCTTGCCAACGTGGAGCTCCTGACCCCCGAACCGGCCGACACCGAGTGGTATTTCCGGGACATCCTGGGCATGGAGACGGTTCATCGCAAAGCAACATCCCTGTACCTGCGCGCCTACGGCGACTACGCCATCACCACGTTGAAGCTCACCGAGGCCAAGCAGCCGGGGGTCGGCTGCATCTCCTGGCGCACGGTGAGCCCGGACGCGCTGGAGCGCCGCGCCGCCGCCATCGAAAAGACCGGGCTGGGCGTGGGCTGGAACGAGGGCGATTTCGGGCATGGCCGGGCCTATCGCTTCCGCGACCCCGATGGCCATCTGATGGAGATCTATTACGAGGAGACCGCCTACCAGGCGCCCGAGCACCTGCGTTCGGTCCTGAAAAACCTGCCGATGAAATACACCGGACGCGGCGTGGGCGTGAGGCGCATCGACCATCTGGCGCTGCTCGCCCAGGATGTCGGCGCGAACCGGCGCTTCATGGAGGAAACGCTCGGCTTCCAACTGCGCGAGCAGGTGCTGTTCAACGAAGGCAAGACCGAGATCGGATCCTGGCTGAGCCCCTCGCCCGTGCATCATCAGGTGGCCTATGTGAAGGACGTGAAGAACGGGCGCGCACGGCTGCACCACTTCTCCATGTGGGTGGACAACCGCGAAGAGGTGCTGCGCGCCGCGAGCCTGCTTTCGGAGTACGGCGTGTTCATCGAAGCCGGCCCCTCGATGCACAACAACTCGCAGGGCTTCTACCTGTACACCTACGAACCGGGCGGCAACCGCATCGAGGTCTACTCGGGCAGCTACCTGGTGTTCGCGCCCGACTGGAAGCCGGTGACCTGGAACGAACAGGAACGAGGCACCGGGGTGTACTGGGGCGGCGCGCTCCCCGAGAGCTTCCTTACGTACGCGACGCCGGACCTGCAGACCGACGAGACCCAGCCGAAGGAAAAGATTCCCGTCTTCGATCCTTCGTAGGGCGCGTTACGACGGCAACCGGACATCGACCGCGTCGTACCGGTAGTTTGAAACTGCCGCACTCCTCGACCTGATGGAATCCTGAGGTGGTGCGAGTGGATCTCGACGGACCGGGATTTCAGCCGCTTCAAGGGGCTGCGCTGGCGCGAATCGCCGCCTTAAAGGCCCGGCCTCGCGCGTCGTAGTCATGCAGCGGCCCAATCCGTTTGTCCGGGACCCCGCTCGAAGCGCGGCTTTGCACGTAGCGCGCGGATACGGATTCAAATGACGCGAACCTGCGCGTCGTAGCGTCCCAGTTGCGCGTCGTTGGTGAGCAGCACCAGCGGCTCGACAAGCGCCTGCGCCACAAGCAGCCTGTCGAATGGATCCTTGTGAAGCGCGGGCAGTGAGGCGACTCGCGCAGCATGCTCGGCGCTGACCGGAAGTTCCGCGAATCCGGCCCGCGGAAGCGCGCGCAACAAGCGCGGCAGGTCGACGCGAAAATCGCGCCGGCGCAGCGCGCTCTTGATTGCGATCTCCCAGATGCTCGCGGCACTGTAGAACACGCCGTTCTCCGGATCGGTCAGGACCTCGCGCACGTCAACCGGCAGCCGACGGCTTGCCGCCATCGACCATAGAAGGAAGTGCGTATCGAGCAGCAACTGCATCAGCGGCCGCCCCAAAACCTCCGGAGCACTTCGTCGGGCAGAGGAGCGTTGAAATCGTCCGGAATGCGGAAGCACCCGTCGAGCAACCCGAGCTTGCGCCGGGCCTTGCGTGAGCGCAGCGGGGCAAGGCGCGCCACCGGGCGGCCGGCTCGGGCGATGACAATTTCCTCTCCCGCCTCCACGCGCTCTACGAGCTGCGATAGGCGGGTCTTCGCGTCGTGAATGTTGACTTTTTTTTCCATGGAGCGCCCGGTTGGGTCTATCAGATTAGCTAAGTCTAGTTCATTTGGTGGCGCCGGGCAACGCTCGATGCGCGCGCTTGGCGTCCGCAATGCTCGCGCGGTCATCGGCGGGCGCACCGCCGTGCCGATGCGCGTTGGAGTGAAGATCACCATCGGCATCCTTCCAGCGCCTGCGCCGCGTTTCCGTCGGAGCAGCGGGAGGATTAAGGAATTCGGAAACAAAGCATGATTTGTCCTGCGCGCAGGCTCGCAGCGCCGGCCCTTTGCTTCGCCGCCACCGGCCATGCCCAGAGGCCGACACTTTCGCTCAGCCGATCAGGAGCCCCATTTTTTCCGGAAGCCAGAGTGCAAGGATCGGCAGCATCGCGACGATGGCGAGCCGCACCAGGTCGGCGACGAAGAACGGAATGATGCCGGTGAAAATTGTTCTCAGCGACACTTCGGGCGCCATGCCGTGCAGCACGAACGGAATGATCCCGATCGGCGGCGTGGTCTGCCCGATCTCGATCACCATGATGTTGATCACACCCCACCAGATCGGGTCGAACCCAAGGCCGACGATCAGGGGGAAAACGACGGGCAGCGTGATGATCATCGCCGAAACCGTCTCGAAGATGCTGCCCAGCACGATGTAGATGACCAGCAGCATGAAAATCACCGCCCAGGGCGCGAGATTCATCGCCTCGATATGCCGCACCAGGGTTTCGGGCATCTGGGTGAGGGTGATGAAAAAGGTGAAGATGGTGGCACCGAAGATGATCACGTAGATGAGCCCGGTGCTCGCCGCGGTCTCGGCGAGCACGCGCCGTACCGCCTGCCACGACAGCGCGCGCCGGAACATCGCAAACAGGAACGCGAAAATGCTTCCGACCGCGGCTGCCTCGAGAACCGTGAAAATGCCTCCGTAAATGCCGCCGCTCACCACGACGGCGAGCGTCACCACGCCCCAGCACTCGCGCGCCACCGCCAGGCGCTCGCGCCATGGCATGCGCGGTCCGGCCGGGCCGGCGCCCGGCCGGACACGCACGATGATGCCGATCGCGACGATGTAGATCAGGATGGAGAGCAGCCCGGGAATGATGGCGGCGGTGAACAGCGCGATGACGAACTGTTCTGTGAGCACGCCGTAGAGAAGCATCAGGTTGGACGGCGGTATGAGTATGCCGAGTGTCCCGCCCGCGGCAATGCACCCGGTCGCCAGGGTCGGCGCGTAGCCGCGCGAGCGCATCTCGGGCAAGGCGATGCGCATGAAGGTGGCGGCGGTCGCGATCGAGGAGCCGCACACGGCGCCGAAACCGCCGCACCCGCCGATGGTTGCCATCGCCAGACCACCGCGATAATGGCCCATCAGGGCGTGAAACAGCCGGTAGAGGTCTCCCGACAGTCCGGCGGCCGCGGCGAAGCTTCCCATGAGCAGGAACATGGGAATCGCGGCCAGCTCGACGTTGGTGAGCACGTTGGTGGGCGCGGTCGAAAACATCGAGAGCGCGGTGTCCAAGCCCTCCATGTAGGCGACGCCGGCGAGTCCCGCGAGCGCCATCGCGACGCCGATCGGCACATGCATCGCGATGAGGGCAAGCATGCCCACGATGCCGATGACCGCGAGAAGGGTGAGGTCCATGTTCGCGGCGAAGCGTCGGGGCCGCCGGTTACGCGACCGATTCGGCCGGCCCGTCGTTGCCGGTCGCGGGGTCCGGCGGAGTGCCGCCGATTGCGCGGGCGAGGCGCTCGATCACCACGACCGCCTGAATCGGAACGCACAGCGCGAAGATGACCGCCACCAGCCACCACCAGGGCGCCTGCGGCAGTTGAAGTACCACTGTTGCCAGGCCGCTCCGGGAGACCTCGACGGCGTAGCCGAGGATGCGCCAGGCAAATATGGCAAACACGACCAGCGTGGCGAGTGCGCCGAAGAACTCGAGCCACAGTCCTGCGCGCACCCCCAGCGCCTTGCCGAGAAAACGGATGGTGACGAACTGGCCGCGCGCGAGGCCCGCGGGAAAAAAGCTCGATACCACGACGGCCATGACGAACCGGCTCAAGTCGTCGACGCCCAGGATCGGCGAATTGAACAGCCACCTCATGAGCACGTCGGCGGTCACAGCCAGGGCGATAAGCAGAACGCCCGCCGCGCCGAGCAGCGCAACGGCGGTGCTCGGCCGGCCGAGCAGCCGCCCGGAATCGAAGATCTTCACCGCCCGCCGCGCGTGCCTGAGATGCGCTTAGCTGCCCTTGCGCAACTCGGCGAGGATCCGCCGGAGCGCATCGTATTTTTTCTGGCCGTCCCGGTTCTCCCTGATCCAGGCATCGTGGAACGGCTTGAACTTCTTTTCCAGCGCGGCGAGCGCCGCCTTGTCTGCGTTGATGACCACTTTCTTCGGATTCTTCATGGCCGCCTCGACCATGGCCTTGTCGGCGTCGTCGAAGATCTTCCCGAACTTGCGGCTCAGGGGCTCGCCGCCGTACTTCGCGAGGGCGTCCTTCGCTTCCTGCGCCAGGCGATCGTAGACCTGTCGGTTAAGCACGAGCAGGAAGGAGCGCGTGCCGAAGGGCATGTCGATGCTTGTGACGATCAGCGGCTCGATGCGAAACGAGCGCGTGGCATCCCAGCCGGAAAGCGTGCCGTCCACGACGCCGCGGTTTACCGCTTCGGCCACCTGAGTGATGGCCATGCCCACCGGCACCGCGCCCATCGCCTTGATGACGTCGGATTCGCCCGGTCCGGCGGCACGTATTTTCAGCCCCGCCAGGCCCTGGACGGAATCGAGCTTCTTGGAGACGTGAAAAGCGCCGTTGCCGTTTGAGTAGATTGCCATCACGTACATCTTGTCCAGCCCCCCGAGCAGGCGCTGCTGGTGCATTCGCCACATCGCCACCGAGGCTTCCTCGGCGCTCAGGAACAGGTTAGGCAGGGTGAACAGCGTGAAATCGGGGAACAGGGCCTCGGTGTAGCTCGGCAGCACCATCGCGCCGTCCTGCAGCCCGGAGAGCAGCACCTCGTACTGCCTCTCGGGGTTGCGCATGATCGAGCCGCCCCAAAACCCCTTGTACTGGAACGTGCCCTTGCTCTGCCTGGAAACCTCGTCGAGAAACGGGACGATCCCCTTGACCATGATATTCGTCTTGGGCGGGGTGAATATGCCGAACTTGATGACTTCGGCGCCGACGGAAACCGCGGGGGACGCCAGGAGCGCGGCGACGAGACAGCCGGCACCGACCCATGCATGGGGCTTCTTCGCGAACATGTTTCCTCCTTTTTCGAACGAATTGCGGCGCACAGGGATCCGATCCGCGCCGTGCATCGGCGTCACCCGCGCAGGAATCGCGCGACACGTTTCGTTATAGGGGCCTGGCCCGCCGACGGCGGCGGCAAGGCCCTCACTTATGGCGGCATTGTCGCCTTGATTCGTGTGAGGGGCAAGTCACTCCCGCTGCCGGGTCGAGGGGCGGCGTCGATCCAGATCAAATACAATCCAACGTCCCACGCGATACGCTGCCCGCAGCGGGGCAGGCGTGGCCCGCCGCATGATTACTGACCATTCGAACTTTCCAGATCTCCGGGGAGATACCGACATGAAGGTCAAGGTTGCGGCTGTACAGGCCGAATCCGTCTATGGCGAGGAAGAGTGGCGGAACGTCGACCGGGCGATCCGCTATATGGACGAAATCAAGGCGATCGGCGGTGTCCAGCTCGTCTGCTTCCCGGAAGGCTACCCGGGCCCGGCGCACGGTCCGCTGGACAGCAAAGGCAAGTTCAGCGCGCATCCCATCGACCTGCTGCGCGAAAAGATCCGCGAGGTCGGTGTCTACTGCGCCTGCTCGGACGTGGTCGCCCACGAGGAGCTTCCCAACGTCTATTACCTGTGCCACAAGCTGATCGGCCCCAACGGCGAGGTCCTCGCCGACCACCGGCGCAGCCAGCCGGACGAGCCCGAGCTCAACGAATACCTGTTCGGCGGCAAGCGCCTGTTCGCGCCGGGACCCGGCCCGACGGTGGTCGAGACCGAGATCGGGGTCATCGGACTGCTGATCTGTTCCGAGCTTTGGGTCCCGGAGCTTCCCCGCATCGCCATGCTGATGGGTGCCGAGATCCTGATCTCGCCGGTGAACGGCCATCACACGCCTTCGCTGCATCACGATGGTTCATTCGACACGCCCTTGTGGGAGACCTGGCGCTGCATCTCGCGCTGCCGCGCCGCCGAGAACAATCAGTTCGTCATCGTCACCCAGAACATGTTCAATTCGGATTACGCCGGCGTCGGCCATATCGCCGGGCCGGAATCGATGCTCGCCGCGTTCAAGGGAACGGGCATCTTCACCGCCGAACTCGACATGGACC
>Ga0156229_1038_pt1 | contig 12059 bp, 12 predicted proteins | sample RifCSPlowO2_12_FD_116156 | JGI IMG/M metagenome (GOLD analysis project Ga0156229, IMG submission 116156) | Betaproteobacteria bacterium RIFCSPLOWO2_12_FULL_66_14 | reverse complement strand
GGGTTCTGGCGCCTTCGAAATTGAACCAGTAGATCTTGCCGAGCTCCTGCACGAACTTCGGGTCCTTCACCGTGACCGCCGCCTCGCGGTTGAGTTTTTGAACGGCCTCCGAGGGAATCCCCGCGGGCCCGGTCAGCACCATGAATCCCCGCATGCTGAAATCCGGGAAAGTCTCCGCCACGGTGGGCACTTCCGGCCAGTCATTGATGCGTCTGGCGGTCGCGAAGCTCAGGAACCGCAGTTTCCCGGCCTTCACCTGCGCCCCCAGCGCGCCCGGCGACTGGAACGCAACCTGTACCCGGCCCGCGATGGCGTCCTGCACTGCCTGGGAGGCCACTTTGTAGCGCACCTCGAGCATCTCTATGCCGGCGCGCCTGCGCAGCCACGCGCCGAACATGGTGCCGTAGGCGACGGTGGTGCTGAAGGAGAGTTTCCCGGGGTTCGCCTTGGCATAGGCAATGAGCTCCGGCAGCGACTTCACCGGGAGCGTCGGATGCACGGCAACGGCCATGCCGGCGGTTTCATCGACGATCACCGCGATGTGCGAGAAAGCGGTGGTCGGATCCACCGGCAAGGCTTTCTTGATATGCATCTCGATCGCCATGGGGCTTTGCGACGAGAGCATCAGGGTGTAGCCGTCCGGCGCTGAGCGTGCCGTCGCTTCCGCCGCGATCATCCCGTCGGCGCCAGGGCGATTTTCCACCACCCAGGCCTGCCCCAGGCGGCGCGACATGTGGTCGGCCAGAATGCGCGCGACGATGTCCGGGCCCGCTCCCGCAGAGTTCCCCACCAGGAGACGGAAGGGCCTATTGGGCCAGTTGGTTTGCGCCAGGCCCTCAGCCGACAGACCGGCAAGCAGCGCCGCGCACAGCCACAGCCGGACCCCTATGCGCAATCCGCCGGTCATGTCTTTTCTCCCTGACGTGCTGACGAGATCCGTAAAGTATAAGGGAGACGTGCGGAACAGGACACTAACACTTCCGCTTGTCAATCCGGTTCGGCCCGGGGTGAAATACCGGGTGCATCCCATCGCGTTGAACGCCACGTATGGAAAATCCCATGAAAACCAATCCGAGTCGAAACGCCGCATCCTTGCTCAGTGCTCTGGTCCTCGCTATTGCCGCGCACCCGTCCATGGCGCAGGCCCAGGGCGTCGTATTTCCCTCCAAGCCGGTGCGCATCAGCTCGCCGTTTCCAACCGGTCTCACCCCGGACGTGACGTTGCGCATGGTTGCAGAAAAACTTTCGCGCGCGGTACGACGGTGAGCCCGAGGTTCCGACCGTGCGCGAGGCGGGTGGACCACCGCAATTTGAGGTCGAAACCTGGGGAGGACTCCTCGCACCGAAGGCCGTCGCGCCGGCGCTGGCGCGGCGTCTGAGCGCAGATTTTGCGAAAGCTCTGGGCGAACCCGCCGTCCGCGAGCGCTTTCGCGCGCTTGGCTTCGAAGCGAAAGCCAGCAGCCCGGACGAAATGGCGGTCTTGATCCGGTCCGAATCGGTGCGCTACGGCGATCTGGTGAAGAAAATCGGGATCACTGCGGATTAGCGGCCATCAGCTCCAAAACCTAATCCAGCACCAGCGACACCAGCCCGTCGGCGAGCTTGGGCTCGAACCAGGTCGATTTGGGCGGCATGATGCGCCCCGCGTCCGCGACCGCCATCAGATCCTGCATGCGCGTCGGGTGCAGCGAAAACGCGGCCGCCATGCCGCCTGCAACGCGTCGCTCGAGCTCCTCGGTCCCGCGGATCCCGCCGACGAAATCGATGCGCGGGTCGGTGCGGGGATCGCCGACGCCCAGCACCGGCGCGAGCAGCTGATCGGCGAGCAGGCTCACGTCCAAACGAGCGGTGGGTTCGCCCTGGGCAATCCTCGCCGGATCGATCTCCAGCCGGTACCACTGGCCGGGCAGGTAAAGGCCGAAGACCCCGGGCCGCTCGGGTGAGACCCTCCCGGGGCTCGTCGTCACCTTGAAGCGCTCGCCGAGGCGGCGCAGAAATTGCTCGCGATCCAGTCCGTTGAGGTCGCGCACTGCCCGGTTGTACGGAAGGATGCGCATCTGGTGGTGCGGAAACGCCACGCAGAGAAAGCTCTCGTAGCTCGCCTCCGCAGACGCTTTGGCCGCGGCGACGCGGCGCGCGGCGGCCACCCGCGAGGCGGCCGCGCTGCGATGGTGCCCGTCGGCAATATAGAGCGCCGGCATCGCGTCGAATGCCGCGGTGAGGCGGGCAATCCGGTCCTCCCCGGAGATCGTCCACAGCAGGTGCCGCACACCGCCGCTTGCGGTCAGGTCGAATTCGGGCGCTGCGCCGCAGACCTCGCTGAGCAGGGCGTCAACGTCCGGCGCGCTGGGATAGGCGAGCAGCACCGGCCCGGTCTGGGCATCGAGCGCCTCGATCTGCCGGACGCGATCGTCCTCCTTGTCCGGGCGCGTGAGCTCGTGCCGCCGGATGCGGTGCCCGTCATAGGCGGCCACCGAGCCCGCAGCCACCAGCCCGGTCTGCTCATGGCCCTGCATCGCAAGCCGGTAGGCGTAGTAGCAGGGGCTGGGGTCGCGGTGCAGCACGCCATGCTGCAGCATGCGCCGCATGTTTTCCGCCGCCCTGGCATACACCTGGGGCGAATACGGATCGGTCCCCGCGGGCAGATCGATCTCCGGTTTGGAGATATGCAGAAAGCTCCACGGCTTGCCCTGCGCCTGCGCGCGCGCCTCGTCGGTGGAGAGCACGTCGTAAGGCGGCGCGGCTACTTCCGCCGCGTACCCGGGGGTGGGCCGCAGGCCCGCGAAAGGTCGGATGAGGTGCGAGGTCGGCAAGATCGTGCTCCGTGAACCGAACGGCCGATTCTAGCGGAACGCCCCGCGAGTGATGGCGGCGGATCGAGTCCCGCGCGCGATGGCGCCTACGACGACGCCGGAGCTTTCGCGGCGCCGGCTTTGATAGCGGCGGGATTCACGCCCATGATTTTCTTCGCTTCCGCCGACGTGGCGATCTCCCTGCCCAGCGCATGCGCGACGGCGACCACTTTGCGCACCGCTTCGGCCGACGTCCTGATCTTCTCGTCGCGGTGCGGGTAGAGGTACACGGTGTCCTCCATTCCGACGCGCACCATGTCGAAGCCGAGCATCATCGCCATGGTCGTGAAGGGCAGCCAGTTGCGCCCTCCCGCGCACACGCCCTTCACGGCGTGCGGCGCGAGCGTCTGCTGCAGGGTCATCATGTAGATGTAGTTCCACGGGTCCGGCCCGAGCGGCGAGCCGTGAGAATAGCCGTGGAATCCCATCATGATGTTCATGAGCGGCGGGTCCCTGGCGATGCCCGCCTCCACCAGCCAGTCCAGCACGTCCTTGATGCCCTGGTAGCTGGTGGCCTGGTACTCCGGCCGCACGCCGTGCTCTTCCAGGTATTTCACCTGGTCGGTGAGCGTCTTCTGGGTGATCGAGTAGGTGAATTTCTCTGAAAAACCCGTGGTCTGGATGAGCAGCACCGCCGACTGCATGTACTCGGGGCCGGCTTCGGTCAGCACATCCACGCAGCGCTTGATCAGACCCAGACCCTGTTCGTTGTAATCCACGTACGGAATCACCGAGGTCACCATGTCGGGGCATTGATCCAGCACCCGCGCGATGGTTTCCTTCAACACGTGAGGGTCCTTGCTCGGCAGGCCGTTTTTTTCGCGCGCATGAACGTGCCATACCGCCGCGCCCGCCTTATGGGCCTCCACGGCAGCCTGCACGTTTTCTTCCATGGTGTACGGCTGCCCCGGATTCTGCTCGCGGCTGGTGAACGAGCCGGTTGGCGCGACGTTGATAATGAGCTTCTTCGCCATCGTCGGATGCGGCTTCTCGCGATGCAGACTCGTCAGAATGCCCGAGTACAGCTCCTCGATTTCGACCATGTCAAGACTCCTTGTCCAGATGTCCGGTGCAAGGTTACGAGGACGGCGCCGTGCTGGGCTTGATGCCCATGCCGCGGAATACCTTCCCGGCGTTCTCCCTGTCCTTCTTCAGGAACCCGGCAAACTCGGCGGGCGTGTTCTCGTTGAAATCGAGCGTGGCCCTGCTGTACAGCTGCTGCACCTTCGGCGTGCGGATCGCCTTGGTGAGCTCCGCGTTCAGCCGCTCGACGATCGCCCTGGGCGTCTGGCCCGTGGCAAAGGCGCCGAAATACCCCCGCAGGCCCGGATCACCGCCCTCCTCGGCGAGCGTCGGCAGGCTCGGCATGTAGCTCGAGCGCCGATCGCCGATGGTGACGATCGGCTTTATTTTCCCGGCCTTGATGTGCGGCGTCGCCACGCCGAACCCCATGTAGGTGATGTGCGCTTCGCCGGAAAGCACCGCCGGATTGCCCCCCGCGGCTCCCTTGTACGGAATGCCGGCGATGTCCACGCCCGCCTGGCGCTTGATCCATTGCAGGTACATATCGGGCAGGCTCCCCGGACCCCAGGTCGCCCAGTTGAGCGCGCCGGGCTTCGCCTTGGCGTAGGCGATCATCTCCCTGTAGCTGTTGAACGGCGCGTTGGCGTTCGCCACCAGCAGGTTGTTCGACCAGCCGAGGTTGATGACCGGCGCAAAATCCGTCTCCGCGTTATAAGGCAGGTCGGAAAAGACGTGCGGGTTGTACGACAGGCTGTCGGCCACGGTGAAGCACAGGGTGTAGCCGTCAGCGGGCGCCTTGGCGCAGGCGAGCATGCCGATGATGGAGCTTCCGCCCGGGCGCGTTTCGACCACCACGGGCTGGCCGACCGACTCGGTCACCGCGGCGCCGATGGTGCGTGCCACGGTATCGACCAGCCCGCCGGCCGCGAACGGCACGATGATGCGAATCGGTTTAGTGGGAAACGCCTGCGCGGCGGCCCAGTGCGCGCTGCACAAGGCGAGCAGCCCTGCCGCCAGGTTGAGGATGTAATGCGTGACGATGCAATGCGGCGCGATGTGCTGCGTGACTCGTCCCATGTGGTTCTCCTCCTCGAAGTCGCAATGGGTCGGCTGCGCCGTGCTCGCGCACTTCCGTCCCGCCCCCGGCCATACAATACACGTTTCATTCGACGGGCGCGTGCGAGGCAAATGACTTCCGGGCGCCGGCAGCGCTGCTCGCAAAGCTTGCCACAGAATGACTGAAACATTGCCGAGACTGCAGCAGTGGGGGAAAGTCTTCGCGACGGCGTGCCTCGCCTGCGCTTTGGGCGCCGCCACCCCCGCGTTCGCGCAGAAGGCCGTCGCCGCCGCGCTGGCCGCCTACAACCGCGGCGAACCGGCCGCCGCGCTGCGATTGCTCTATCCGCTGGCCGATCGAGGCGACCGGGAGGCTCAATACACGCTGGGCATGGTGCTCGAGTTCGGCCTCGACCGGCCGACCGAGGCAGCCGTCTGGTACGGCCGCGCCTCCGAGGCGGGTCACGCGGCCGCGCAAAACAGCCTGGGGGCCCTTCATTACGACGGCCGCGGCGTAGAGCGCGACCATGCGCGAGCGCGGCAGTTGTACAGCGCCGCCGCGAAGCAGAACTACCCCATGGCCCAGTACAACCTCGCCCTGATGCTCGGCATTGGACGCGGCGGAGGGCGCGACGAGACATCCATGGTGACGTGGCTCACCCGAGCCGCCGAATCAGGTTATGACCGGGCCGCCGCGCAGCTGGGCCGGTTGTATTACGAAGGTCTCGGGGTGGAGCGCAATACCGCGACGGCGGCCCGCTGGTTTCGCGGCGCCGCGCTGCAGGGCCACGCGGAGGCGCAGTATTACCTGGGCTCCCTGATGCAGAAGGGCGAGGGGATCCCGCGCAATCTGGAGCAGGCGCACCAGTGGCTGGAGAAGGCTGCCGACCAGGGCCATGGGCCGGCCGCCTACCAGCTGGGCCTCACCTATGAAATGGGGCTGGGGGTGGCGGCGAACGCCGGGAGATCGCTGCATTACTACCGGCGCGCCGCCGAAGCGGACCACGCGCAGGCGATGGAACGCCTCGTGCAGCTTTACGAATCCGGCGGCATGGGCGTGGCGCCCGATCCCGGGATGGCGCAGCTGTGGCGGCTGCGCCTGGCCAGTCAGAAGGCCGATTGATTCGAAACCCCTGGCGGTCAAGCCGCGGGCTGCACCGTGTGCTCCTGCCCGGACGGCGGACTCATACCGTGTTTCTTCCGGTAGTCGGCAATCGCCGCCCTGAGCGCGTCTTCGGCCAGGAGCGAGCAGTGCATCTTCACCGGCGGCAGCTTGAGCTCCTCGGCGAGCTGCGTGTTCCTGAAGGCGGCGGCTTGGTCCAGCGTCTTGCCTTTCACCCATTCGGTGAGCACGGAACAGCATGCGATGGCCGCGCCGCAGCCGTAGGTCTTGAAGCGCGCGTCCTCGATCATCCCTTCGCGGTTGACCCTGATCTGCAGCTTCATGACATCGCCGTACGCCGGAGCGCCGACCATGCCCGTGCCCACGTGCTCGTCCTGCCTGTCGAAGGAGCCTGCGTTGCGCGGGTTCTCGAAGTGATCGATGACCTTGTCGCTGTAGCCCACAGGCGGACTGGCCTCATCCCGTGTATTCATGTCAGTCGCCAAACCCCCATCAGGGGGTCGCCCACTGGACGGTGTTCAGGTCGATGCCTTCCTGGTACATCTCCCAGAGGGGCGAGAGCTCGCGAAGCCTCCCGATCTCGCGGCGCACCAGGCCGATGGTGTAGTCGATTTCTTCCCGGGTCGTGTATTTGCCCAGCGTGAAGCGGATGGAGCTGTGCGCCAGCTGGTCGGAACGGCCGAGCGCCCGCAGCACATAGGAGGGCTCGAGCGAGGCCGAGGTGCAGGCCGAGCCGGAGGATACGGCCACGTCCTTGATCGCCATGATGAGCGCCTCGCCTTCCACGAAGTTGAAACTGACGTTGAGGTTGTGCGGTACGCGGCGCTCCATGTCGCCGTTCAGGTACAGCTCTTCAATGTCGCGGATACCGTTCCACAGCCTGTCGCGCAGCGCGCGGATGCGCTCGTTGTCGCTGGCCATCTCGAGCCTGGCAATGCGGAAGGCCTCGCCCATGCCGGCGATCTGGTGGGTGGCAAGGGTTCCCGAGCGCAGCCCCCGTTCGTGGCCGCCGCCGTGGATCTGCGGTTCTATGCGCACGCGCGGCTTGCGCCGGATGTACAGCGCACCGATGCCCTTCGGCCCGTACAGCTTGTGCGCCGTCACGGTCATGAGATCGACTTTCAGCTTCTGCAGGTCGATTTCCATCTTGCCCGCGGCCTGGACGGCGTCGCAGTGGAAGATGATGCCCTTGGAGCGGCACAGCTCGCCGATTTCGGCAATGGGCTGGATGACGCCGATCTCGTTGTTCACCATCATGACCGAAGCGAGAATGGTGTCGGGCCGCAGCGCCGCCCGGAACTTCTCCAGGTCGATGAAGCCGTTCTGCGCGGGATCGAGATACGTGGCCTCGAAGCCCTGGCGCTGCAGCTCGCGCACCGTGTCGAGCACCGCCTTGTGCTCCGTTTTCACGGTGACGATGTGCTTGCCCTTGGTCCTGTAGAAGTGCGCCGCGCCCTTGAGAGCGAGATTGTTGCCCTCGGTCGCGCCCGACGTCCAGATGATTTCCCTGGGATCGGCGTTGAGCAGCGCGGCCACATGGCCGCGCGCTTCCTCGACGGCCCGTTCGGCGGCCCAGCCGTAGGCGTGCGAGCGGCTGGCCGGATTGCCGAACTGCTCCGTGAGATAGGTGAGCATCTTCTGCGCCACGCGGGGGTCGACCGGCGTCGTGGCCGAGTAGTCCAGATAGATCGGCAGCTTCATCAGTCTTTATTCAAGCGCCTGCCGGCGCAGGCGCGTCCCGCGCACGCTTGTCCATCATCACGACCCGCTCGGCCTCCTGGCGGAGGCGCTCGCGGGTCACCAGATCGCAGAGCGTCACCGAATTGAGGTACTCGAACATCTTGTCGTTCAACGAAGCCCACAGCGCGTGGGTCATGCAGCGCTGGTCTTCACGGCAGTCCTGCCTTCCCTCGCATTGCGTTGCATCCAGGGGCTCATCCACGGCGCGGACGATGTCGGCGACGGACACCTCGCCCGGAATCCTGGCGAGAATGTAGCCGCCTCCCGGCCCGCGCACGCTGTCCACCAGGCTGCTGCGGCGCAGCTTCCCGAACAGCTGCTCCAGGTAGGACAGGGAGATCCTTTGACGGCGGCTGATGCCTGCGAGCGTGACCGGCCCCTGCGCGTCGTGCAGCGCGAGGTCCAGCATGGCGGTAACAGCGAAGCGTCCTTTGGTCGTGAGTCTCATGGGCAATGTTCTATGACTGGTCGAAATACTCCGAATAATCCAGCTTAATAAATCCGATCTTTTTGGTCAACTATTTCCCGTCCGGCCCAGCGCGAGGCCGACAGTCCACTGTCCCGTTCCGCCTTAAGCGCTTCAATTTCCTTCAGAATATCCTCCAGGCGCTCGTCCAGGTGGTTGCTGTGGTCGAGCAGCGCCTCGATAGCTTTCGACACCGGGTCGTCGTCCTTGGTGACCGCATAGGCCGAAAATCCGAGCTTGGCCGCCTTTTCCTCCCGGCTCTTGTCCTGTTCGTCCAGGATGATGCGGGCGGGTATTCCGACCGCCGTGGCGCCCGGGGGCACGCTTTTCACCACGACCGCATTGGAGCCCACCCGTGCCCCGTCGCCGACGGTAATCGGGCCTATTACCTTGGCTCCCGCCCCGATGACCACCGCCCGACCCAGGGTCGGATGGCGTTTGCCCTTGTTCCACGACGTGCCGCCCAGGGTAACGCCGTGATAGAGCGTGCAGTCATCGCCCACCTCGGCCGTTTCGCCGATGACCACTCCCATGCCATGGTCGATGAAGACCCGCCGGCCGATGGTCGCGCCAGGGTGGATTTCGATGCCCGTCAGGAATCGCGCCACGTGGGAGGTAAAGCGTGCGAGCCAGCGCAGCCGCTTGCACCACAGCCAATGCGTCAGGCGGTGGATGAGCAGGGCATGCAGGCCGGGATAGCAGGTGATCACCTCCCAGCGGGTGCGCGCAGCCGGGTCGCGCTCGAAGACGCAGCTCAGGTCTTCCTGCAGACGGGCGAACATGGCTGGTGTTCCTGTGGCGTCATTGTAAGAAAGGGGCGCCCCCTCAGACGGGTGTGAAATCAATGCCGAATCAAGCGCTTCAGGCGACATCATGCCAGAACCTTAGTAATCTGGTCAACTTTATTTCAGCGCTCGCGGCGGGTCCGGCCCTGTTCATCCCAGGCGCCCAGCATGCCTCGCAGTATGTTGACTTCTTCCCGTTCCAGGCCGGCGCGGCCGAACAAGCGCCGCAAGCGCTCCATCAGGCGTTTCGGCTTTCCGGGGTCGAGAAACCCGGTTGCGCGGAGGCTCTGTTCCAGATGATCGTACAGGCGCTCCACTTCCTCAATCGGGGCGAGGTTGCCGGCAGGCTCCAGACGCCCCGGCGCCAGCACGGCCATGCGCACTTCGTACGCCGCCACCTGCACGGCGGCGGCGATGTTAAGCGAGCTGTAGTGCGGGTCGGTCGAAATGTAGGCGAGGCGGTTGCACTTCAACACGTCCTCGTTCGCCAGACCGGCCGTCTCGTTGCCGAACACCAACGCCACCTCGCCGTGCCGCGCGGCCTGCGCGGCCTCCGCGGCGGCGGCGCGCGCGTCGAGCGCCGAGTGCGACAGCTCGCGCGGGCGCGCCGAGTAGGCAATGGCAAGGACCGCGTCCGAGAGCGCCTCATCGAGCGACGCGCACACCCGCGCGGTCCTCAGCACATCGAGCGCGCCGGCGGCCAGCGCATCGGCCTGAGCGTGCGGAAAATGGCGCGGCGACACCAGCACCAGCCGCGCGAGTCCCATGGTCTTCAGCGCCCGCGCCGCGGCGCCGATGTTCCCCGGGTGCGACGGCCGGTGCAGAACGACGCGCAACTGCGACAAGATTTGCGCGGACACCGCACCGCTCATATTAGAATCGCTGTCCAATTTCTCCCGCTCTTTCACAGCCATCCTGGAACAAGAATGCACCCGCTGGTCAACATCGCGGTGAAAGCGGCTCGGCGCGCGGGCGCGATCATCAATCGCGCGGCTCGGGATGTCGATGCGCTCGCCGTTACGCGCAAGCGGCACAATGACTTCGTGACGGAGATCGACCAGGCGGCGGAAGCGGCCATCATCGAGATCATCCGCCATGCCTATCCCGACCATTCGATTCTAGCAGAGGAAACCGGCGTCTCCGACGGCAGCAACGCCGAGTACACCTGGATCATCGATCCGCTGGACGGCACGACGAATTTCATCCACGGCTTTCCGCAATACGCGGTGTCGATCGGCCTGAAGCACAAGGACACGCTCGCGCACGGCGTGGTCTACGACCCGACCCGCAACGAGCTGTTCGTCGCCAGCCGCGGCAGCGGCGCGTTCCTCAACGACAGGCGCATCCGCGTCTCGCGCAGAGTGAAGCTCGCCGATGCGCTGATCGGGACCGGTTTTCCCTTCCGCGACTTGACCGGCCTGGATGAATACACCGCCATGTTCAGCACGCTCGTGCCCAAAGTCGCCGGTATCCGGCGGCCGGGCGCCGCGGCGCTCGACCTCGCCTACGTGGCGTCCGGGCGCTACGACGGCTTCTGGGAGGTGGGACTGTCCCCCTGGGACATGGCGGCCGGCGCACTGCTGATCCAGGAGGCGGGCGGCCTGGTGGGCGACTTCCGCGGCGAGTCCGACTACCTCGCCTCGGGCCGCATCGTGGCGGGCAACCCGAAAATCTTCACGCAGTTGCTGCACACGCTGGGGCCGCTGAGCAGGCAATGAAGCTGCTCGAGCGCCTGCGTTCCGCGCTCTCGCCCGGCCCGGCCCCTGGCAAAGAGCTCGACGACGCCATCGCGCTGCACGAGGCGGGGCGGCTCGAGGACGCTCTGGCGCGATACCGTACGCTGCTCGCACGCGAGCCGGGCAATGCGCGCGTCATTCATCTCATCGGCCTCCTCGCCCACCAGCGCGACGATCAGCGGGAAGCCATCGAGCGCATCCGGGAGGCGATCGGCATAGAGCCGGGCGTCGCGCTGTTTCATTACAACCTGGGCAATGCCCACGTCGCCCTGGGAGACACGCTCTCCGGGGCCGACTGTTTCAGGCGCGCCGCGGGCATCGATCCGGCTCATGCCGCCGCCTGGTTCAATCTCGGTGAAGCGCAATACCGGCTCGGAGACCATGCGGCGGCCTGTCAAGCCATGCGCCGGGTGCTCACGCTCCACCCCGATCACGTCCAGGCCGCCGTGGGGCTCGCACGCAGCCTCATCGCCCTGGCGTCCGCCCGGCAGTCACACACCGCACCCTATGCCGAAGCCGCAGCACTGCTGGAAGGCCGCTGGCCGTCGGCCGAAGACCCGCTGGAAGCGCGGCTGATGCTGGCTTACGCGCTGCAGGAGCAGGGCGAGCTCACCCGCGCGCTGGAGCATTACGAAGCCGTCATTGCGGTCTCGCCCGACCACGAGCGCGCGCACAACAACCTGGCGAACTGCTACAACACGCTGTCGCGCCGCCAGGACGCGGTTCGCCACTATCGCGAAGTGCTGCGCCTGTCGCCGGCGAATGCCCTGGCCGCCTCCAGCATCCTGTCGACCATGAATTACGATGAGGACGCCACCCCGGCGGAGCTGCTGTCCGCGCATCGTGACTGGGCGCGCGTATATGCTGACCCCGCGCCGCGCCCCTCCTCCTATCCGAACGTTCGCGAGCCCCAGCGGCGTCTCCGCATCGGGTATGTTTCGCCTGATCTGCGCCGCCACGTCGTCGCCTGCCTGTTCGCGCCGGTGCTCGAACGCCACGACAGGCAGGGCTTCGAAACGTATTGCTACTACAACTTTCCCCAGAGCGACGTAATCACCCAGCGCCTGAGCAGGGCAGCTTCCCATTGGCGCGACATTTGCGCCATGAACGACGAGCAGGTGGCCGCGCAGATCCGCGAAGACCGGGTCGATATCCTGGTCGACCTCGCGGGCCACACGTCCTACGGGAGGCTGCTCGCGTTCGCGAGGAAACCCGCGCCCATCCAGGTGAGCTGGCTCGGCTATTTCTCCATCCAGGTGAGCTGGCTCGGCTATTTCT
>Ga0156229_1279_pt6 | contig 12089 bp, 13 predicted proteins | sample RifCSPlowO2_12_FD_116156 | JGI IMG/M metagenome (GOLD analysis project Ga0156229, IMG submission 116156) | Betaproteobacteria bacterium RIFCSPLOWO2_12_FULL_66_14 | reverse complement strand
CCGCGTTCAGCAACGGCGACATCGTTCTGCATGCCTTCAGGGAGCATCTCGCCAGGCGCCATCCCGAGCTCGAGTTCGTCGAGATGGCGCCGGGGCGAAGCCTGAAATGGGGCGACCATCCCGACCCCAGTATCGCCGAGCTGGCGCGCGAGCACGGTATCGACGGCGCCATTATTTCGGCCGGCGGCTGAGGCACCTGCGCGCCCGCCGTGTCGCGGGCGGCGGCGTGGATAGAAGCCGCCGGTGTTCCGGCCGTCGGCGTGGTCTGCACAGGGTTCTCGGCGCCCGCCAGGCTGGTCGCGCGGGCCGAAGGCCTGCGCGACATGCGGCTGCTCGAGTACCCGCCCCCCAACATCGGCGTGCAGCGTCGCGAAGACATCTATCAGTCTTCGTTGCCGTTGATGGACGAGCTGGCCGCCCTGCTGACCCGCCCGGCTGGCGGTGCCGTCTCGGATAGCGAGGCTGCCTTGGAACGCGAACGCACGAGCCACCCGCGCCAGATCGTGTTCAAAGGCGATCTGCGGCAGGTCAACGACTATTTCCGCAGCCGCGTCTGGTCGGACGGATTGCCCATCGTCCCGCCGACGCTCGCCGACGTGGATGAGTTTCTTCGGTTGACCGACCGGGCACCCGGGGAAGTGATCGGCCTGCTGGCGCCCACGCGCCTTCCCGCCACGGTGTGGAAAGTGGCCGTCAACGGCGTCATGGCCGGCTGCCGGCCGGAATACCTGCCCGTGCTGCTCGCCATCACCGAAGCCGTAGCCGATCCGCGGTTCGGCATCGAGCACCTCGGCAGCACGGCCGGTCTGACGCCGCTCATCATTCTCAACGGCCCCATCGCGAGGGAGCTCGGCTTCAACTCGGGACAGGGTCTGATGCGGCCTCAGACCCAGGCGAACATCACCGTCAGCCGCTTTCTGAGGCTGCTCATGGTGAATGTCGCGGGGTATCGCGTCGGTGAAACCGATATGGCGACCTTCGGGCGGAACTACTACCCGGTGCTCGCCGAAGCCGAGGACGAAAGCCCTTGGCCGCCGTTGAGCGTGGACCGCGGCTTCGCGCGCGGCGTCAATCTCGTGACGGTCCAGTCAGCCGATTCCATCACCCACAGTTTCCTGACGGAAGGCCCGGCCGAAAGCCATTTGCGCGTCATGGCGAGGGAACTGGCGCGCGAGCTGGGCGGGAATCTGCTGGTCGCCATGGAGCACTTCGGCGGCCGGATTGCGCCCGTCCTGGGACTGACGCCGCTGGTGGCCGGTATTCTCGCCAAGGCGGGCTATTCCAAGCACGACGTCAAACGCTGGCTCCACGAGCGAGCGCTGATCCCCGCGAAACAGTTCGATGAGCAGCTGGCTCGCGTAGAAAGCGGCTACGACCTGCGGGAATCGGTCAGCCGCGGCAGGCTGCCGAAGCGCTTCGCGCTCAACGACGATCCCGAGCGGCTCGTTCCCGTGCTGCACGAGCCCGAAGAGCTTCAGATCGTGGTGTGCGGCTCGCCCAACCGCAACCGCAGCTTCATTGCCGGGCAGTTCGGAAAGTACGGAGGGGATGTCTCCAGGGAGATCCGGCTGCCGGCCGATTGGAGCCGGTATTGTGGGAAAAGCTGAGGCCCTGCACAATGGCGGCGGGACCTCGCCAAGAAGGAGCAAAGATGCGCCATGCAGCAGCTGTTGCATTCGCCGTCGGGCTGATGGCGGGCGTAGGGCTTTCCGCCCAGGCACAGACCTACCCGAACAAGCCCGTGCGCATGATCATCTCGTGCCCCGCAGGCTGCCTGCCCGACATTCTCGGACGTGCCATCAACCAGTCGGTGAGCCAGGCGTTCGGCCAGCCGGTCGTCGTGGACAACCGCGCCGGGGCGAACGGCAACATCGCCATGGATCTGTGCACCAAGTCTCCTGCGGACGGCTACACGATCTGCATGGTCTCCAACGTGGCCATGTCTCTCAATCCCTTCGCCTACGCAAAGCTGCCCTTCGACCCGCAGGGGCTGGTGCCGGTGGTGCACGTCAGCAACCTCGACCAAGCGATAGCGGTCCATCCCTCCGTGCCGGTGAAGAACGTGCGCGAGCTGCTCAAACTGGCACGTTCCAAGCCCGGCACGGTCACCTGGGCCTCGCTTGGCAGCGGCAGCACGTCGCACCTGTACCTGGAGTGGATGAGCGCAAAAACCGGCGCGCGCTTCCTGCATGTGCCCTACAAAGGCTCGCCGCAGGCCATGACGGCACTGACGGCAAACGAGGTGATGCTGACCGTGCTCACTCCGGGCCTCTTCAAGCCGCACGTCGACGCCGGCAAGGTGCGCGTCATCGGGGTGGTGAGCGGCGACAAGCGCTCGCCCCTCTTGCCCGACGTGCCGACGCTGGACGAACAGGGTTTCGATCTGGACTTCCGCAACTGGTTCGCGCTCTACTTCCCGAAGGGCACGCCGGCCGAGCCGGTGCAGCGCTGGAACAGCGAGGTGAACAAGGTGCTCGCCGACAAGGCGTTCACCAACAAGTACTTCATCCCGAGCGGCGTGACGCCCACGGGCGGCACGCCCGAACAGCTGGCGGCAATCGCCAAACGCAGCCGGCAGACAGGCGCCGAGCTCGCCAAGATGGCGAAGCTGCGCTTCGACTAGCCGCTGCCGCTTCAACGCCGGGCTTGCAGCACCAGCGTATCCGCGCCCCGCTGCACGCGTACGTAACGCACGTTCTTGTGCCTGCCAAGCGCCTGCAGCAGCGTGAGCAATGGCATGGCCGAGGTGCAATACTGCTTCGGCGGCCCGGCCGCGTGCATGGCCGCGACCTCCTGCTCCCCCTTCATGATGTAACGCAGCAGGAACTCCTCGTCGGAGACGCCCGGCCCCCCGAGCCGCGCCCGGATCTGCTTGAGCGGAATTTCCTCGTGTTGACGGCCAGCCCGCGCGCGAAGCTCCTCGGCCCGGCGCGTTCCCAGCAGCCTGTCCTTCAGCTCCTGGTCCATCCAGGTGTAGCCGGAATCTTCTCCGTACACTCCTTGCGCGAACAGAATCAGCTCATCGATGACCAGCTTGTATCTTTCTCCGCTCGCCACATTGATGGCCGCCTGTGCGCACACGAACTGCGAGTGCGGCGTGATCATGATGGGGTAACCGAGATCTTTGCGAACCTGCACCGATTCTTCCAGCACCTGGTCCAGGCGCTGCTGCATGCCCAGCTCGGCCAGCTGGCGCTTGAGGTGCGAAATCACTCCGCCCGGCACCTGGTGAACGTATTGAGCATGGTCGTATTCCAGGGGCGCACCGATCGGCAGGTTCTCCTGCCGGGCGATGGCCGTGAGCCGTTCTGCGACCGATCGGAGCAGCTTCTCATCGAGCTTCACTGAATGTCCCATGAGCCGGGCATTCCTGGCCACGCTCAACACCGAAGGCTGCGAGGAACCCTCGGCCAGCGGCGGCACGGCCGTATGCAGGGTGGGCACACCCAGCCGCAGCGCCTCGAGATACACGAGCGGCGCCATGCCGGTGGTCGCGTGCGAGTGCAGCTCCACGGGTGTTCCGTTCGCGTTCTGTACGATGACCGGAAGGAGTGCGCGCACGCGGTCGACCGTCAGCAACCCGCCCTGGTCCTTGAGGTAAATCACGTCCGGCCTGAAGGGCAGGATCTCCCGGGTCTTCTGCGCATAATACTCGTCGCTGTGGCGGGGCGAGATCGTGTAGGACAGAGCCAGAGCCACCTGCAGGCCGAGGTTGCGGAATATCGGGATGCTCCACGGAAACTCGTTCTTGATCTGGCCGAACGTATTGGAGGACGTTTGAATGCGGTTCAAGGCTCCGGTTTCGACCAGATGCGAGTAATAAAGCTCGACGATCGCCCGGGCCGGCGGAGCTTCGAACGGATGTATGCCGGCGTTGCCCATGCAGCTCTTGACCGTGTTGGGCATCCTTCTGGCCACCATCCGCGCGAAGTCCCAGGGGTTCTCTTTCAGGTCACGGATGAACTTCTTCATGTACAGGCCGGTGACCGGAACCTCGATGACATCGAAGCCGGCCCGGTCCATGTCCTGTGCGACTGCCTCGATCATGCCGCTGCGCATGCCGGAGGCCCACAGGCTCTGTGATCCGTCGCGAAAGGTCGTGTCCAGAAAACGCACGTCCATGGCTGCCCACTCGCCTCGCGGTGATTCGACCCGTTTTCGACGTTATATCACGGCGCAATCGCACCTGACGGCGAAACGCCATGACGAGCCGGCCCCGCGAGACGCTTGCGCCGCTCCTGTATAATCGCCCGGTGTGGTCACGCGTTCCAATTTTCCCATCCCCGAACCCCGCCAAATGAACCCGCCGCCCCTGGCCGCGCGCGAAATGGCGCGCGAAGAACGCTTCGGAACCATCTGGACGCAGGAGCTGAACCAGGTCTTCGCCGACGTCGCTCCCTACTACGATCGCGCGAACCGCTTCGCGAGCCTGGGGCTGTGGCGTTGTTTCCTGGACAGATTCGTGGGCACCATCGAGACGCGACCCGGGCAGCGAGCGCTGGATGTTTGTGCCGGCACCAATGCCGTGGGGATCGCGTTGCTCGAGCGTGAACCGGGCATCGAGGTCCACGCGATCGACCGCAGCGGCAACATGCAGGAGGTCGGGCGGCAGCGCGCTCAGGCGAAGGGATTGCGGATCCACGGCGTGATCGGCGACGTGCACGAGCTGCCGTTTCCGGACAACCATTTCGACATCGTGACACTTCAATGGGCCTCGCGGCATCTGCGTGTGGAGCGCGTTTTCGGAGAAATCCACCGTGTGCTGAAGCCCGGCGGGCGGTTCTACCACTGCGACATGCTGCGACCGGTCAACCCGCTGGTCGAGAAGCTCTACTACGGGTATTTGCGTTTCTGCCTGGCGTTTACCGGGTTCGTATTCCGGAGCGGTCCGGCGGCCCTGAACGCCAAGCAATACTTCCTGAACGCGCTCCAGATGTTCTATTCAGCCGAGGAGCTGTCGATCGTGATGCGTGAGCTGCGCTACCGCGACGTTGCCGCACAGACGCTGCTCGCCGGCATGATCGGGTTTCACCGAGCGACAAAGGCGTTGCCGGGATGACAGCGGCGCGCGGGTTGCGGACCGGTCCGGCGGCTTTCCGGCCACGGCCTCGGGACCGGACACATGCTCTGATAGCCCTGAACGGCAAGATGCTGGCCGCGTACAGCCGCCGCACTATTGGAGTGCTGCGCGGTTCACTGCCGCTGCGGCTGGCGTTGCCCCACCTGGAGCGGGTTCTCGTTCTGAACGTGGACAAGGAGGTGCGCAAGGACGCGCTGGTGATCCGGCGCGCCGCCCAGGCGCTGAACGCCGGCTCCCCGCCGGGGCGGGAAGCGGTGCAGGAGCTGCTCGAGGCAACCAAGGCGATTGACAGGGAATTTCTCGAGGGGTTGGGCGCATTCCCTGTACGCATCCTCATACGCTACGAGGAAATTGCACCCGTGCGCGCGCGGCGCATCGAGCTCCTTCTCGGAGCGGCCTACCGGATTCTTGCCGCATGGCGCGAGGAAAGCCCGTTTCGGGCCGCGCTGCGCGCGGCCTACGCCAAGCCTGATTTCGAGCGGATGCTGCACGAGATGCTGCAACGTTATGCGGTTGAGACCCGCGCGCTCAGCCGCTCGGTGCGCCTGCCGGCTGTGCTTACGCCGGTGCAGGAACGCATCGCGCAAAACCTTTTCGACGTCATGGACGAAACCGGCCGGCGCCTGGCGCGCGAGCTGGCGCGCACGGTGTATCGGAGGGGCCGCTAGAAATAAGCAAGTTCTTGATCTTGGTAGTGGCTTTTCTTTGCCCCCTCGGTTCCGAGCGGAGTAAAATTCACCTGATTTTCGCAGGCGGAACGCGCTCGCACGCTGGCCGTCGGCAACGTCACCACGCAAACCGATGGGGTAGTTGAATCTTGGGCGCTCCCGAGAATCTTGCTGACAAAGGCTTCGTCATCACGACGGCCGATAAGCTGATCAACTGGACCCGCACCGGGTCGCTGTGGCCGGTGACCTTTGGCCTTGCGTGCTGCGCCATCGAGATGATGCACGCCGGCGCGGCGCGCTACGACCTCGATCGCTTCGGCATCGTGTTCCGCGCGAGCCCTCGCCAGTCGGATGTCATGATCGTCGCCGGCACGCTGTGCAACAAGATGGCGCCTGCGCTGCGCAAGGTCTATGACCAGATGGCCGAACCCCGGTGGGTGATATCCATGGGGTCGTGCGCGAACGGCGGGGGCTATTACCACTATTCCTACTCGGTCGTTCGCGGCTGCGACCGCATCATTCCGGTCGACGTCTACGTTCCGGGCTGCCCGCCCACCGCCGAGGCGCTGCTCTACGGCATCATCCAGTTGCAGAACAAGATCAAACGCACGGATACGATCGCGCGCTCCTGATCCGGAGCTGAGGTCCGGGCAACTGATGGAATTATGGCTGAGATCAAGAACTATACGATGAACTTCGGCCCGCAGCATCCTGCGGCTCACGGTGTGCTGCGGCTCGTTCTGGAGCTCGACGGAGAAGTGGTCCAGCGCGCCGACCCGCACATCGGGCTTCTGCACCGCGCGACTGAAAAGCTGGCCGAGCACCGGACGTACTTTCAGAATGTGCCCTACTTCGACCGCTTTGATTACACCACCATGATGTGCAACGAGCACGCGTATGTCATGGCTGTCGAAAAGCTGCTCGGCGTCGAGCCGCCGATCCGCGCGCAGTACATCCGGGTCATGTTCGACGAGATCACGCGTCTTCTTGCGCACACGTTCAGCCTCGGCGCGCACGGGCTGGATCTCGGTGCGATGACGGTGTTTCTCTACTGCTTCCGCGAGCGCGAGGACCTGCTGGACGTCTACGAGGCGGTTTCCGGAGCGCGCATGCACGCGGCGTACTACCGGCCGGGCGGCGTCTATCGCGATCTTCCCGACAGTATGCCGACCTACACGGCTTCGCGCATCCATAACGAGGCGGCTGTGCGCGCGCTCAACAGGAACCGCCAGGGCTCGGTGCTTGATTTCATCGAGGATTTCACTGAGCGTTTTCCCAAGTGCGTTGACGATTATGAAACGCTGCTGACGGAAAACCGCATCTGGAAGCAGCGCACGGTGGGGATCGGCGTCGTCTCTCCGGAGCGCGCGCTGGCCCTCGGCTATACCGGCCCGATGCTGCGAGGCTCCGGCGTCGCATGGGATCTGCGGAAGAAGCAGCCCTACGAGGTGTACGACCGGATGGAATTCGACGTCCCGGTCGGCGTCAACGGCGATTGCTACGACCGGTACCTGGTGCGCATAGAAGAAATGCGGCAATCGAACCGCATCGTCAGGCAATGCATCGACTGGCTGCGCAAGAACCCCGGCCCGGTGATGATCGACAACTACAAGGTCGCGCCGCCGTCGCGCGTGGCGATGAAGGCCAACATGGAGGAGCTCATTCACCACTTCAAGCTCTTCACCGAGGGCATGCACGTGCCGGCAGGCGAGGCGTATGCGGCGATCGAGCATCCCAAGGGCGAGTTCGGTGTCTACCTCGTGTCCGATGGCGCGAACAAGCCTTATCGCATGAAAGTGCGCTCCCCGAGTTTCACGCACTTGTCGTCGATGGACGAATTGGCGCGGGGGCACATGCTCGCGGACGTCGTCGCGATCATCGGCACCTACGAGATCGTCTTCGGGGAGATCGATCGGTAGGGCGGATGCGCCGAAGGCGTAATCCGCCGAGGTGAGCCGGCCGACGCTCGCATGGGCGGATTGCGCCGCTTGCGCGGCTTATCCGCCCTACGACAAAGGGGCGGGGACCCGATCCTGCTTCAGAAACCGACCGACGCGAGCGCGTACGCCGCCATCAGCGTGGTAATCAGGGTCACGCCGTATATGCCGGTCTTGACGCCCAGCCCGGTATGAAAGCCCAGGTCGTGCAGGGTGTGGTAAATGCGCAGCGCCACGTGCCACAGGATCAGCGTGACGACCAGGAACAGGAACAGCTTCCCGGCCCAGTTCTGGCTGAACGCGAGCATCCCCCGGTAGCTCATCAGGCCCTCCGGCACGCCGATGCCGAGCGGACCGGCGATTCCGCTCAGCCAGGCGAGCATCGGACCGATCAGCGCCGCGATCATGCCTCCGGCGCCGAACAGCAGCCAGAAAACCGGGTCATGGGATCGTTTCAGCGTGCTAGCCATACGGCGACTCCCCACAAGGCAATGCAGCAGACCAGGGCGGCAAGGATCCCGATCACGGTGATGGCGCCGTCGGACAGGCGTTTGCCCCCGAGGCGGATCGCCGGCAGCGTCTTGGGCATGATGTCGAACCAGCTCCAGACGTGGTGCAGGAACACCAGGACCATCACCACGTGGAACCCGACCGCCCACGGGCTTTTCAGCGATTCGAGCCAGCCCTCGTAGGCCGCCTGGCCCTGGCTCAAACGCACCAGGCCCCACAGCAGCACCAGGCCGTACACCCCCACGAGAACGGAGGCGAGCTCGCGCATCATGTAGCGCACATAATAGGGATTCTCCCGCCACCAGCCCTTGGTGGAACGGACGTAGGGCCTTGTGCTCATGAGGCTCTCCCGGGCATCACGAATCGCAGGAAATAATCCAGGGCGCTGGTCATCTTGTTCTGGTTGACCGCGTTCGCCGGGTCCACCGCCTTGGGACAGACCTCCGAGCAGTACCCCACCGCGGTGCAGCCCCAGACGCCCTGCTCGGCATTGACGATCTCCATGCGTTCGGCGCGCGCGCCGTCGCGCGAATCGGCGTTGTAGCGGTGCAGCAGCGCCAGCACGCCGGGCCCGAAAAAGTCCGGATTCAGGCCGTACTGTGGGCAGGCGGCGTAGCACAGCATGCAATTGATGCAGGTGGTGAACTGCTTGTAGCGCTCCACCTGCCCGGGCGTCTGCAGGTACTCGCCCTCATCCAGCTCGCGCCGCTCCTTGGGAATGATGTAGGGCTTGATGCTCTCCAGCTTGCGGATGAAATCCGCCGCGGCAACCACCAGGTCGCGCTCGATGGGGAAGTGCTTGAGCGGCGCCACGCTCACCCTGTTGGGGTAGTACTCGTGGAGGAAGGTCCTGCAGGCGAGCTTCGGGACGCCGTTGATCATCATGCCGCAGATGCCGCAGATCGCCATGCGGCAGGACCAGCGGAAGCTTAGCGTCGGGTCCTGGTCGTCCTTGATCTGCTGCAGCGCTTCCAGCACGGACATCGTGTTGGAATAAGGCACGCTGAAGCGTTGCACGACCGGCTCGGTGTCCTGTTCCGGCCGGTAACGCAGCACCTCGATTTCGATGGTTTCCACGACTGTTTCCGACTCCACGCGTTTATCCACGGGCCACCTGCCGTTCCGCGGTGGGCAACTGCTGTTCCTCGCGCTCCGCGGCCTCGCCGGCTGCGCCGTAGGCGCGCGTGCCCGGTTTTGACTTGGTGATGGTCACCTTGCCGGGCTCGATCCGCGGCGGGCCGAATCCGGCGTGGTAGGCGAGCGTATGCTTGAGGAAGTTCTCGTCGTCGCGCTTCTCGTAGCCGTCTATGCGCTGGTGCGCGCCGCGCGACTCCTTGCGCCAGATGGCCGAGTGCACTATCGCCTGGGCGACATCCAGCTGGTAGCCGAGCTCGATCGCGAGCAGCCAGTCGGTGTTCCAGGCGCTCGAGGTATCGACCACCTGCACCGAGGCGTAGCGCTGTGTGAGCTCAGCGAGCTTCTTGCTGGTCGCCTGCATTTCGTCCTCGGTGCGGTAGATGCCGCAGCCGTCCTCCATGCTCTGGGCCATTTCCTTGCGCAGCACCGACACGCGGTCGCCTTTGCCGGGTTTCTGGACCAGGGCGAGGGCGCGCGCCTGCACTTCGTCCGCCTGGCGGTCGAGCGGCGTGGCATTGAGCGGCGCAACCGACTTGGCGAAGCGTGCCGCCTGCACCCCGGCCACTTTGCCGAACACGATGATCTCGATCAGCGAGTTCGAGCCCAGGCGGTTGGAGCCGTGGATGCCCACGCTCGCGCATTCGCCGGCCGCGTACAGGCCGGGAAGCGGTGCCGCGCAATTGATGTCGGTCCAGATCCCGCCCATGGTGTAGTGAATCGCCGGGCGCACCGGGATGGGAGTGTGTGCCGGATCGATGCCGTAGTGGTCTTTGGACAGCTCGCAGATGAGCGGCAGGCGCTCCTCGAGCCTTTTTGCCCCCAGGTGGCGCAGATCGAGGTGCACCGCTTCGCCGCGCGGCGTGGCGATGGTGCGGCCCTTCTTCTGCTCGTGCCAGAACGCCTGGCTCAGGCGGTCGCGGGGGCCCAGCTCCATGAACTTGTTGCGCGCTTCCGGATAGGCGGGCCCCAGGCCATAGTCCTGCAGGTAGCGGTAGCCGTCCTTGTTCAACAGGAACCCGCCCTCGCCGCGGCAGGCCTCGGTATAGAGCAGGCCCGTCCCGAGCATGCAGGTCGGGTGGTACTGCATGAATTCCATGTCGCGCAGCGGCACGCCGTGACGGTAGGCGAGCGCCATGCCGTCGCCGGTGACGATGCCGCCGTTGGTGTTCTCGCGGAACACGCGCGCCGCACCGCCCGTGGCGAGCACCACCGCCTTGGCGTGGATCGCCACGAATTTGCCGCTGTCGATGTCGATCGCCACCACGCCCTGGCAGCGGCCGTCCTCGACCAGCAGGTCGCAGCAGAAATGCTCATCGAAGCGTTTGATCGAGGGGTACTTGATCGAGGTCTGGAACAGCGTGTGCAGCATGTGGAAGCCGGTGGTATCCGCGGCGAACCAGGTGCGCTCGATTTTCATGCCACCGAAGGCGCGCACGTTGATGTGTCCGTCGGGCTTGCGGTTCCAGGGACAGCCCCAGTGCTCCATCTGCACCAGTTCCTCGGTGCAATGCGCCACGAAATACTCGACCACATCCTGGTCGCACATCCAGTCGCCGCCGGCCACGGTGTCGTGGAAATGGTGCTCGAGGCTGTCGTGCGCCTGCGTCACCCCCGCCGCGCCGCCTTCGGCCGCGACGGTATGGCTTCGCATCGGGTACACCTTCGAGATGAGTGCGACGGTCAGCGAAGGATCCGTCTGCGCGACCGCTATGGCGGCACGCAAGCCTGCACCGCCGGCACCCACGACAGCCACATCGGCTTGGAACCGTTCCATGCGTTGCCTCGCTATCGTTTTTTTGTCGACGACGATGCTATCCGCCCCAGCCAAGCAGGGGATTGACTTAGATCACAGAATCGGCTGGGCCTGGTACGATTATCCGGTAGAACCGGCCCGATCGGGCCGCGGGGCAGTGAGTGTTTGTCTCGAGTACACTGGCCCGGAGATCACTCGAGGAGCGCGCCATGCTGACTCCTATCCATTTTCCAAAATGGCTCGAGGACAATGCGCACCTGCTGAAGCCGCCCGTGGGCAATGCGCATGTCTGGCCGGACGCGGATTTCATTGTCAATGTCGTGGGCGGCCCGAATTTCCGGACCGATTATCACGACGACCCCTACGAGGAATTCTTCTACCAGCTCAAGGGCAACGCCTGGCTGAGCGTCATCGAAGACGGAAAGTTCGGGCGGGTGGAGCTGAACGAGGGCGCCATGCTGGTGCTGCCGCCGCATGTGAGGCACTCGCCGCAGCGGCCCGAGCCTGAAAGCCGCTGCCTCCTGGTCGAGCTGAAGCGGCCACCCGGGGTGCTCGACGGCTTCGAGTGGTACTGCCTGAAATGCACTCACCGGCTGCATCGCATCGAAGTCCAGGTCGCGGACCTGGTGAAGGACCTGCCGCCCTTGTTCGAGCGTTTCTACGCGAGCGCCGGGCTTCGCACCTGCAGCCAATGCGGGACGGTGCATCCCGGCAAAGGATAGCCATGAAATACCGCAAGGCGGATGCGAAGGATTACGCCCGCCAGCACCTGCGAGGCGTCTGGGCGGCGGCGTTGACGCCGTTCACCGAGGACTTGCGCTTCGACGAAGAGGGCTTTCGCCGCAACATGCGTCACTGGATCCGTGATCTCGCGCTCGACGGGCTTTTCGTCGGCGGCAAGCAGGGCGAGTTCTACGCGATGAGCCTGGAAGAGCGCAAACGCAACTTCGAGATCGCGGTCGAGGAGACGCAGGCCGCGGGCAACATCAGCGGCACCATGCTGT
>Ga0156229_1188_pt1 | contig 12091 bp, 11 predicted proteins | sample RifCSPlowO2_12_FD_116156 | JGI IMG/M metagenome (GOLD analysis project Ga0156229, IMG submission 116156) | Betaproteobacteria bacterium RIFCSPLOWO2_12_FULL_66_14 | reverse complement strand
TCCTTTTGAATATCTTCATTTTTCAATTCCAAACCAGGAGGACAGCCATCCACGACGCCCCCATAGGCCGGCCCGTGCGATTCGCCGAACGAGGTGACGCAGTAAAGCGTGCCGAAGCTGTTGCCGGACATCGGAAAAGCTTAGCATAGGGCTATGAGAACACTGGGTTTTTCGCTGCTGCAGCTCGCGCAGATCAACGAGATCCGCTGGCGCGACCGCAATTCGCAGATCTACTGGTACGGCCCCGGCTGGTACCGCGGCTTCGGCCCCTGCCCCTGGCCGGGCCCGCCCCTGCGCCCCTATCGCGGGGGGCTTTGGGGCTGCTAGGCCGCCTCGAAGAACGGCCGGGTCTCGAAGACGTTGCTTGAAAGCGCCTTGCCGCCGGAGCGCAGGTGGCGCTTGAGAACGAAGTCGAACAGCAGCGGATTGTGCGCGCGGATTTCCTGCAGCACGGTCTTGGCCGATTCCGCTACCAGTCCGAGCGAGACCAGGTAGTCGACCGAGAAGATCGGCATGACGCCGGGCAGCGGGTAGTCCGAGCCGTTCAGGAGCCGCGGGTGCCAATCCTCGCGCTCGATCACTTTCGCGAGCGCCGGTGCCGCGCGGGCCGCCTGCGTCATGGCGGAAATGTCGCCGTACAGGGTTTTCTCATACTTGCTGCTTTCCATTAAACGCGTGAAAAGCACGAAACTATCCAGGTAAGGACCATTCTGTCCCTTGTCCAGGTCCCGATCCTGGCCCATCGAAGCGCAATGCGCGATTACGACGCGCACGCCGGCATCGAGCGCGCGCCGCAGGCGCAGCGGGTTGCCGAGTTCCTGGATGTCGTTGCCGATCACCGCGCGCTCCAGGCCGCCGTGCGAGATGAGCGGCATGCGCAGGCGCGCCGCGGCCTCGTAGAACCTGTCGCAGAGCGGCGAGGCGGGATCGATGCCCATCGCGGCGGGCAGCCATTTGACCGCGCGCGCGCCGTCGCGCTTCGCCTCCTCCAGCGCCGCGACGCAGTCGGTTCGATAGGGATGGATCGAGGCGGCCCATTCGAAGACGCGCGGATTCTCGCGCGCGGTCTCGCGCGCGTAGGCGTCGGGAACGAAGAACGCGGTACGGTCCGGGTCGTGCCTGCCGTCTTCGCCGTAGCTGCGGTCGAAGGCGAACAGCAGCAGCTTCGCGCCGCGGCGCATGCCGTCGATCAGGTTCAGCATGCGCCGGACGTAGGCGCGATCGACGCTTCCGCCCTCCACGTCGTAGGCGCAGCCGGCGTTAAGAAAGAACAGCCGCCGCGCGTAATGCGCGGGGTTGAGCGCGCTGTTCATGCGCGGGTTGATGACGATGCCGCTCGAGGAGTCGCCGGTGCCGACGAGGTGGGTGTGGCAATCCCAGACGCGCGCAGGGTCGAGTCCCTCCCAGGCCGCCTTGACCAGCTCGTGCCGGGAAAGATGCCGCGGCAGGCCCGCGAGGCAGGGATTCCAGAAGCCCTGATCCGGCCAGTAGAAGGTGCCCGTTCCGGGCCAAAAGCGCCACGCCGCCAGCGCAGCCGCGCCGGCGAGCGCCGCGCCGCCCAGCAGGAAGTTGCGTCGTCTCAGGGAATCAGAGGGCCAGTTCGAATCACCGGCCGGCTCAGGCCGGCCAGTTCTTGATATAGCCCTTGAGCATCTTGTTCTCGAAATCCTGCTCCTCGAGAACCGCCTTGGCAACATCGCGGAACGAGATTACGCCGAGCAGCTTGCCGTCCTGCACCACCGGCAGGTAGCGCGCGCCCGTGTCGAGCATGGTACGGCGCAGGTCGTTCACTTCCATCTCGGGAGACGCGGTGACGGGATCGCGCTGCATGATCTCGCTCACCTTGAGTTCGCCGAGCGCGCCGCTGCGCTTGGCGAGCGCCGCGAGCAGTTCGTGAAAAGTCAGCATCCCGGTCATGCGCCCCTGCTCGAGCACCACCAGCGAGCCCAGGTTCTGCTCCGCCATGGTCTTCACCGCGTCCACCGCGCGGCCGCCCGGATCGGCGGTGATCAGCCGGTTGCCCTTGACGCGCAGGATCTCTTTGACTTGCATGGCCCGCCTCCCATCTCCACGAGGGTCCGCCTACATACTAGTCCAAACCCGCCCCGACAACTAGAGGCCCACCGCCTCGGCGACGAGACGCTTCAGTTCCTTCTTCAGCTTCTCGCGCAGCGGCGCATGCGCGCGGCTCGCGATCAGGTTTTTCAGCTCGAAGGGATCTTTCTCGAGATCGTACAACTCGTCGAGCTCCGCTGCGCTGCCGCGGTTCACCCAGTGGATCAGCTTGTGGCGGTCGGTGCGCACCGCCTTGTACGTCATCCCGACCAGCCACGGCATCGCCTGCTCGGCCCAGTACTCCACCAGGAAGGATTTGCGCCAGGAACTCTTCCTGAAATTCCTGGAAAACAAAGGCAACAGGGATCTCCCCTGCACCTGCGGGCCGGGCCTGCCGCCCGCGAGTTCGATCAGCGTCGGCGCGATGTCCTGGCAGATCACCAGTTCTTTTTTTCTGGTATCGGGTCTTATAAGGGGCGGAAAGCGAACCAAAAATGGCGACCGGATTCCCGCCTCGTACGCGAAGCGCCGCTCGGGCCCGAGGCCGTGCTCGCCGAAAAAATAGCCGTTGTCGCCGAGAAACACGATGCAGGTGTTGTCGAGCTCGCCGTTCCTCTCCAGCGTCTCGAGGATCATGCCGACGCCCTCGTCCACCGAGGCCATCATCGCGGCGCGCAGGCGGATCTCCTCCTGGTCGCCGGCGTGCAGCGACGCCAGAATCGCCTGCGACTTCTGGTTGCCCTTGATCTCGAATGCATCCTTCCAGGCGGGCTTGTTCTTCACCACCTCCGCGGGCGACAGCATGTTCGGCAATTTCGGGAATACGCAGCCCTTGTAGAGATCCCTGTGCCGCGCGGCCGGTTGGTAGCCGCCCTGCTGGTCGAGATCGAGCGTGCCGTCGGCGTGCTGGAACGCGTCCGGATGGACGGCCTTGTGCGCGAAAAACAATGAAAACGGTTTTTGACGGGGTGTATTGATGAACCGGACGGCAAGATCATTCATCAAATCGGTGACATAACCCTTCTGCTGCTCATAGCTGCCGTTGATGTTCAGCATCGGATCGTAGAGCCGCCCGTGGCCGTCGTAGGCCACCCAGTAGTCGTAACCCGGGCGCGGCTTGCCGTCGTTGCCCATGTGCCACTTGCCGATATGCGCCGTCTCGTAGCCGAGCTGCTGCAGCGCGAGGTGGTAGTTCGGCAGCCGGTGGCTCATCGCATCGCGCGCCACGTTGTCGATGATGCCGTGCCGGCTCGCGTACTGCCCGGTCACGATCGAGGCGCGGTTGGGCGAGCAGATCGGCGTGGTGTGGAAAGCGCGCTCGAACAGCGCGCCCTCGGCCGCGACGCGGTCGATATGCGGCGTCTTCATATAAGGATGCCCGCCGGCGCCGAACTCGTCGTAGCGCAGGTCGTCGATCAGGATGACGATGAAATTGGGTTTGTGCTTCACGACAATAGGGGCAAAAGCCCGCCCACAGCGCGCAGTTTGCATCCGGGCGCGTTTCGCGGACGAATAATCATGGCACAATCTTCCGCGTGAAGAAAGAGAAGGTCTCCGTCACGATCCGGATCGCCGAGCCTGGCGACGCGCAGGCGATCGCGGAAATGTCGCGCGACCACATCGAGTCGGGCCTCGGCTGGCGCTACGATCCGGCGAGCGTCCGGCGCGCGATGCGGCGGCGTGAGTCGGTGGTGCTCGCGGCGAGCGAACGCCCGACCTACGTCGCCGGTACGCGCCCCGCATTGGCCGGTTTTGCGATCATGGATTTCGGCGACGAGCGCGCGCACCTGGTGCTGCTCGCGGTGCAGCCGATGCAGCGCCGGCGCGGCATCGGCCGGCGGCTGGTCGAGTGGCTGATCGAGTCGGCGCTCACCGCCGGCATGGCGAGCGTGCATCTCGAACTGCGCGCCGACAATGCGGCTGGGCGGCGCTTCTACCGCGCGCTCGGCTTCTCGGAGACGGTGCTGATGCCGCGCTACTACGACGGCCGCGAGGCGGCGATGCGCATGATCCGCGTGCTGCGCGCGCCGGGGCCGCTGCCGCTCGCCTGGCATCCGCCCGTGCTCGGCCAGAAGTAAGCGGTCCGCGGCAATACAATCCATATTCGCATTTTTCTTGCAATAGATTTCCGTTCGCGATACAGATCGCCATGGACCTGCAGCTCTCAGGCAAGACAGCGCTGGTCAGCGGCGCGAGCGCCGGCATCGGGCGCGCCATCGCCAGGGCCCTCGCCGCCGAGGGCGTGCAGCTCGCCGTGGTCGCGCGCCGCCGCGCGCTCCTCGAGACGCTGCAGGACGAGGTCGGCGCGAAGCTCGTCATCATCGAATGCGACTTCATGAACGAACAGGCGCCCGGAACCATCGCGGACGCCGCGCTTGCGGGCCTGGGCGGGGTGGATATCCTCGTCAACAACGCGGGCGGATCGCGCAAATTCAAGCTCGACACCGGCGAGGCGCAGTGGGACGAGGCGATGACCCTCAATTTCACGCGCCAGCGCCAGCTCACCCACCGGCTGCTCGAGCAGATGATGGCGCGCAAGTGGGGCCGCATCATCAGCATCACCGGCAAGTCCGAGCCCGAGGGCCTCAACGGCGCGTTCTGCGCCAAGGCGGCGATGCACTCCTGGTCCAAGGGCCTGTCGCGCGAGGTCGGCAAGCACGGCATCACGGTGAACTGCATCCCGCCCGGGCGCATCATCAGCGAGCAGATCCTGCGCAACTACTCGCCCGAGTTTCGCAAGTGGCAGTCCGAGCACGAGATCCCGGTCGGCGAATACGGCCAGCCCGAGGACCTCGCCAACCTCGCCGTGTTCCTCGCCTCGCCGCGCGCGCGCTACATCACCGGAGCCGTCATTCCCGTGGACGGGGGTTTGAGGAAGTACCAGTTCTGATGAGATTTTTTCTTTTCACGCTGGTATTGCTTTTCTGTGAGACGGCGAAAGCACAGAGCTTTCCGCTAAAACCCATTCGCCTCGTCGTGCCCTTCGCCCCCGGCGGCAGCTCATCCATCGTGGCGCGCTCCGTGGCGGCGGAAATGGAGAAAGGCCTCGGCCAGCCGATCGTCGTCGACAACAAGCCGGGCGGCGGCGGCAATGTCGCGATGCTCGAAGCGGCGAAGGCCGAGCCTGACGGCTACACCCTGATCATCGGTAACATCGGCACTCTCGCGGTCAACCCCTACATGTACTCGAAGCTTCCGTTCGACACCGACCGGGACTTCGCCGCGGTGTCGCTGCTCGCCATCGTGCCGTCCATATTCGTGGTGCACGAAGCCGTGCCGGCGAAGGACCTGCGCGAGTTCGTCGCGCTGGCGAAAAAGGAGCCCGGCAGGATGTACTACGGCAGCGCCGGCAATGGCTCCGCGGGCCACCTCGCCATGGAGTACCTCAAGCAGACCACCGGGATCGACATCCAGCACGTGCCGTACAAGGGCACCGGCCCCAACCTCACCGACCTCATCGCCGGGCGCACTCAGGCGACGGCGGCTGGCACGCCGCCGCTCATGCCGCACGTAAAGGCCGGCAAGCTGCGCGTCATCGCCGTCGGAGCCGCCAAGCGCTTGCACTCCATTCCGGAGGTGCCGACGGTGGCGGAACAGGGCTACCCGGGCTTCGAAACCACGCAGTGGTACGGCATCAACGCGCCCGCGAAAACACCCGAGGCGGTGATCCAGCGCCTCGCCATGGAAGCGGCGAAGGCGGCAAAGAGCCCGAAAGTACTCGAGCGGTTCTCGGCGGACGACGCCGAGGCGGTAGGCTCCACGCCCGCCGAGTACGCCGCGTTCATCAAGAACGAACAGGCGCGCTGGAGCAAGGTCGTGCGCACCGCGAAGATCAAGGCGGATTAGATGACCGGATCGGCGGATACCTGGGATGTCATTGTCGTAGGCGCTGGCAACGCGGCCTTTTGCGCGGCGCTTGCGGCCGCCGAATTCAACCAGAAAATTCTCGTTCTGGAGCGCGCCGCCGAAGCGGAGTCCGGGGGCAACTCGCGCTTCACCGCGGGCCTGATGCGGGTGGCCTACAACGGGGTCGAGGACCTGAAGCGCGCGATTCCGGACCTGAGCGAAGAGGAAATTGCGCGCAGCGACTTCGGCAGCTACAGCGAAGAGCAGTTCCTGGACGACATGGCGCGCGTCACCGAGTACCGCTGCGATCCGGACCTGACCGAGGTGCTGGTCAAACGCAGCCTGGACACGGTGGCCTGGATGCGCAGCAAAGGCGTGCGCTTCACCGCCGCCTGGGGCCGGCAGGCGTTCAACATCGGGGGCCGGTTCAAGTTCTGGGGCGGGCTCACGCTGGAGGCGGTGGGCGGCGGACCGGGGCTGGTGGATTCGCTCACGGGCATCGCGCGCAAGCAGGGCGTCGAAATCTGGTACGAGGCGCGTGCCAAGGAATTGTTGAGCGATGATTCCGGGGTTACTGGAATAGTTGTCAAACACAACGGCAAAACGAAATCCCTGCATGCAAAATCGATCATCCTCGCCTGCGGGGGCTTCCAGTCCGACCCGGAGTGGCGCACGCGCTACCTGGGGGCGGGCTGGGAGCTGGCCAAGGTGCGGGGCACGCGCTTCAACACGGGCGACGGCATCCGCATGGCGCTTGCCGCGGGGGCGGCGCCGACCGGCAACTGGTCGGGCTGCCACGCGGTGGCCTGGGAGAGGAACGCGCCGGAGTTCGGCGACCTGGCGATCGGCGACCAGTTCCAGAAGCACTCCTACCCCTGGGGCATCTACCTGAACGCCGAGGGCAAGCGCTTCGTGGACGAAGGGGCGGACTTTCGCAACTACACCTACGCCAAGTACGGCCGGGTGATCCTGGCGCAGCCCGGGCAGTTTGCCTGGCAGGTGTTCGACGCCAAGGTGAAGGCGCAGCTGCGCGATGAGTACAAGATCCGGCAGGTGACGAAGAGGACCGGCAACACGCTGGAGGAACTGGTTGGAAAGCTTGAAGATACGAATAAAGAAAATGCATTGCAGGAAATCCAGGCCTACAACCGCGCGGTGCGCACCGACATCCCGTTCAATCCCAATATCAAGGACGGAAGGTGCACCAAGGATCTGGCCATCAACAAATCCAACTGGGCCAACACCATCGACACGCCGCCGTTCGAGGCCTACGCGGTGACCTGCGGCATCACCTTCAGCTTCGGCGGACTGAAGATCGATACCGAGGCGCGGGTGCTCTCGGCCGACGGCGGGCCGATCCCGGGCCTGTACGCCGCGGGTGAGCTGGTGGGCGGCATCTTCTGGTTCAACTATCCCGGCGGCACGGGACTTACCAACGGCTCGGTGTTCGGCCGCATTGCGGGGGCCGGCGCGGCGCGGCCCCGCTGAGCCTGCCTTGAGCGAACGTTTCGACCTGATCGTTCGCGGCGCCACCGTCGTGGACGGCAGCCGCGCGCCGCGCTACCGCGCCGACGTGGGCGTTCGCGGCGACCGGATCGCGGCCATCGGTTCGTTGGACGGTAATCGCGCGGCTGTCGATATCGATGCTTCGGGCAAGGTCGTGTCGCCCGGCTTCATCGATGCGCACACGCACGACGACCGGCTGATGCTGTCCGCGCCGGAGATGGCGCCGAAGGCGAGCCAGGGCGTCACCACGGTGGTGGCCGGCAACTGCGGCGTGTCGCTCGCGCCTCTGGTGCTGGGCGACCGGGCCGTGCCGCCTCCGCTTGACCTTATCGGAGACACGAGTTGGTACCGCTTTGCCAGCTTTAAGTCCTATGTGGAACAACTCGAGAGCAGTCCTGCCGCCACCAACGCCGCTCTGCTTGTCGGCCACACCACGATGCGGGTAGTGGCGATGAGCGATCTCGACCGGTCTGCAACGAAGAATGAAATCGAACAAATGCAGGCCATGGTCCGCGAGGCCCTCGACGCGGGCGCGATCGGCGTTTCCACCGGCCTTTACTACGAGCCGGCGCGCGCGGCGCCCACCGAGGAAGTGATCGAGGTCTGCCGGCCGCTCACCGGGCGCAAGGCCCTCTACTGCACCCACATGCGCGACGAGGGCGATCACGTCACCGATTCGCTGGAAGAGACCTTCCGCATCGGCCGCGAACTCCGCGTGCCGGTGGTGGTGTCGCACCACAAGGTCGTGGGCCTGCCGAACCACGGCCGCTCGAAGGAAACGCTGTCGCTGATCGCCGCGCGCATGGCCTCCCAATCGATCGGCCTGGATTGCTATCCCTACTGCGCCTCCTCCACCATCCTGTCATGGGAACGCACGCTGGTGGCCACGAAGGTGCTGGTCACCTGGTCCACGCCGCATCCCGAGTTCGGCGGCATGGACCTGGAGGACGTCGCGGCGAAGATGGGCATCGACAAGCGGCAGGCGGTGCTGCGGCTGCTCCCGGCCGGCGCCATCTACTTTTCCTTGGACGAGGCCGACGTGCAGCGCGTTCTTTCCTTCGAGCACACCATGGTCGGCTCCGACGGCCTGCCGCACGACGCCGCGCCGCACCCGCGCCTCTGGGGAACGTTCCCGCGCGTGCTGGGGCACTACTCGCGCGGCCTCGGCCTGTTCCCGCTCGAGACCGCGGTCTACAAGATGACCGGCCTCAGCGCCAGGACCTTCGGCCTCAAGGACCGCGGCGTGCTGCGGCAAGGCGCCTTCGCCGACCTGTGCGTCTTCGACGCCGCCACGATCGACGAAGCGGCGACCTTCGCGCGCCCGATCCAGCCGGCCAGGGGCATCGAGGCGGTGATCGTCAACGGCGCGATCACGTGGCGCGACGGCAAACCGACCGGCGCGCGCCCCGGGCGCGTTCTCAGGCGCGACGTGGGTTGAGATGCGGGCTGAGGAACGCGGCGCCTAGTTCTTCGGCCGATCTTCCGCCAGCATCCGGTTCATGCGCTTGACGAAGGCGGCCGGGTCGGGAATCTGCCCGCCCTCGGCGAGCATGGCCTGATCGAGCAGCAGCAGCGCCCAGTCCTTGAGACCGTCGTCGGTCTCGGTCTTGAGGCGCTCTACCAGCGGGTGCTGCGGGTTGAGTTCCAGGATCGGCCTCATCTCAGGCGTCTTCTGTCCGGCGCCTTTCAGCAGGCGCTGAAGGTGCTGGCTCATGGCGTCGCTTTCCACCACCACGCAGGCCGGTGAATCGGTCAGCCGCAGCGTGATGCGAACCTCCGAGACCTTCTCGCCGAGCGCCGCCTTGACGCGCCCGACCAGATCCTTGTATTCCTCCGCGACCCGCTGGCGCGTCTTCTTCTCCTCCTGATCGGCGAGTTCGTCCAGGTCGAGCTCGCCCTTGGCGACCGACACCAGCTTCCTGCCGTCGAATTCGCCGAGGAAGCCCAGCATCCACTCATCCACGCGGTCGGTGAGCAGCAGCACTTCGATGCCTTTCTTGCGGAAAATCTCCAGATGCGGGCTGTTGCGGGCCGCCTCCGCGCCGTCGGCGGTGACGTAGTAGATGGACTTCTGGCCCTCCTTCAGCCGGCCCGCGTAGTCGGCGAGCGAGACGCCCGCGGCATCGCTCGCCGCATCTTTCGCGGTGGAGGCGAAGCGCAGCAGCTTCGAGATCCGCTCGCGGTTCGCCGCGTCCTCGCCGATCCCTTCCTTCAGCACCTGGCCGAATTCGCCCCAGAACTTGGCGTAATCGTCCTTGCGGTTGCCGGCAAGATCCTCGAGCAGGCCCAGAACCCGCCGCGTCGCGCCCTCCCGGATCGCGTGTACGTCGCGCGATTCCTGCAGGATCTCGCGCGAAACGTTCAGCGGCAGGTCGCCCGAATCGATGACCCCGCGCACGAAGCGCAGATAGCGCGGCAGCAGCTCGCCCGCGTCGTCCATGATGAAGACGCGCCGCACGTAGAGCTTCAGGCCATGGCGCGCGTTGCGGTCCCACAGATCGAACGGCGCGTGCGACGGCAGGTAGAGAAGCTGGATGTACTCCTGCTTGCCCTCGACCCGGTTGTGCGTCCAGGCGAGCGGATCGGTGAAATCGTGCGCGACGTGCTTGTAGAACTCGCGGTACTGCTCGTCGCTCAGCTCCGATTTGGGCCGGGCCCAGAGGGCGGTCGCCTGGTTGACGGTCTCTTCTTCCTCGCCCGCGACGTACTTGCCCTGGTCCTTGTCCCAGCTCTCCTGCTGCATCCGGATCGGGGTGGCGATGTGATCGGAGTACTTCCTCAGGATCGCGCGGATGCGGCTGCCGGAGGCAAACTCCTCCTCTGCCGGCTTTAACCGCAGCGTCACGTCGGTGCCGCGCTGCTCGCGCGTCGCCGGCTCGATCGAGTATTCGCCGCTGCCGTCGCTTTCCCACCGGACCGCGTCGCCGGCGGCGAGGCCCGCGCGCCGGCTGAGCACGCTCACCCGCTCGGCCACGATGAAAGCGGAGTAGAAGCCGACGCCGAACTGGCCGATCAGCTGCGCGTCCTTCTGCTGGTCGCCGGTCAGCGCGGCGAAGAACTCCCGCGTGCCGCTCTTGGCGATGGTCCCGAGGTGCGCCACCGCCTCGTCGCGGCTCATCCCGATGCCGTTGTCGGAGATCGTGAGGGTCCGCGCAGCGGCGTCGACGCTCACCCGGATCGCGAGGTCGGCGCCGCCTTCGAGCAGCTCCGGCTTGCCGATCGCCTCGAAGCGCAACCGGTCGCAGGCGTCCGAGGCATTGCTCACCAGCTCGCGCAGGAAGATTTCCTTGTTCGAATACAGCGAATGGATCATCAGCTGCAGCAGCTGCTTCACCTCCGCCTGGAAGCCGCGGGTTTCCTTGGTTGGGGTGTCGGTCGTGCGCATGCCGAATTTTATGCCCAGCTCGCGTTCGCAAAGCGCTGGGCGAGGAACTCCACGAAGGCGCGCACCTTGGCAGCGAGATAGCGTCGGCTGGGGTAGACGGCGTAAATCGGGCCGAGCGGCGCGGTGTACGAGGCCAGGATGGGCACCAGGCGCCCTGCCTTCAGGTCGGGACCGAGGATGAATTCCGGCTCGTAGGCAATGCCGACGCCCGCCACCGCCGCTGCGGCAAGCAGGTCGCCGTTGTTCGAATGCAGCGGCCCGGATACGCGTACCGCGTGATCGCGCCCGTCCTTGCCGCGGAACGGCCAGACGTTGCGCAGCGGCATGTATTCATAGGTGAGGCAGGGATGGCGCGCGAGGTCCTGCGGCGTCTGCGGCGCGCCGTGCGCCTTCAGGTAGGCGGGCGCTGCGCAGGCCACCATGCGCGCTGCGCCGAGCTTGCGCGCCACCACGGTCTCGCCGCCCGCCGAGCCGATCCGGATCGCGAGGTCGTAGCCTTCCTCGACCAGGTCCACGATGCGGTCGGAGAGCGAGACGTCGAACTTCACTTCCGGGTATTTGGCGAGGAACGCGCCGATCGCGGGCGAGACGTGACGCACGCCGAAATTGATCGCGGTGGTAAGTCGAATCGTGCCGCGCGGCTTGGCCACGCCTTCCCCTGCCGCCAGTTCGGCGTCCTCGAGATCGGCCAGCAGCTGCACGCAGCGCTCGTAAAACCCCTGTCCGCTCTCGGTCAACGACAGCCGGCGCGTGGTCCGGTTGAGCAGGCGCGAGCCCAGGTGCGCCTCGAGCTCCGCCACCTGCCGCGAGCACGCCGAGGTGGAGATCGACAGACGCTCGGCGGCGCGCGCGAAGCTGCCCTGCTCGACCACCTTGGCAAACACCGTCATGGCCTGGAAGCGGTTCATGGATTATCCCTTTACGTGCATCAATATATGCCTCTTTTACTACTTTATCCCTTTGGAAGAAAGTCTCACCATACCTTCCGTCCCAACCCGACAAGGAGAGCACCACCATGATCGACCACCGCACCGCCCCCTATGCCGCGTTCGTGCTGCGCGCGGCTCTCGGGGTCATGTTCATCGCGCACGCGCTGCTCAAATACTCGGTCTTCACCCTGCCCGGCACCGCCAAGTTCTTCGAATCGCTCGGCCTGCCCGGGCCTCTCGCCTACGCGACGTTCGCCGCGGAACTGATCGGCGGCGCGCTGATCCTCGCCGGACTCGGCACGCGCTGGGTCGCGCTCGCGCTCGTGCCGGTACTGCTCGGCGCGACCTGGGCCCACGCCGGCAACGGCTG
>Ga0156229_1175_pt1 | contig 12139 bp, 12 predicted proteins | sample RifCSPlowO2_12_FD_116156 | JGI IMG/M metagenome (GOLD analysis project Ga0156229, IMG submission 116156) | Betaproteobacteria bacterium RIFCSPLOWO2_12_FULL_66_14 | reverse complement strand
CAAGCGCTGAGCGCGCGCGCATGATGACCGGAAACGAGTCGCGGCTCACCAGCATGAGCTGCGAGCACTGCAATACGACGATCAAAACCGCGTCGCGGGTTTACGCGTTGGTTCCCGTACCGAAGGAGTCGAGTCGCGAGGCGCGTTTCAGCGCGAAATCCCAGAGGCTCGCGCCGACCATGGCGACCAGTCCCGCGTAGACCACTGCCGGGGCAACGAACAATCCGCCGACGGCCGCGACCGCTCCGGCCCCGGAAACGTAAAGCGGTCGCAGCTCGCCGCGGCGCCGCAGCGAACGCCACAGCAGCCACAGGCTCAGCGCGATGAACGCAAGGTAGACCGGGATCAGAATCGCATCGTTGACGAGGAATCCTGCGCCGAGCGCCGCGAGCGCGGAAAGCGCCCAGCTGACGCCGAGGCAGCACACCGCGGCGAACGAAGCGCCGAGCATGCCACCGAGCTGTTTGAGCAGTCCGCTCATGGCCCGCTCAACCCGCGCAGCAGGAAAGCTGCTTTACGTCCTTGGTGAAGGTCTGCGCGCAGAGCTTGATCCCTTCCACCATGGTGAGGTACGGGAAAAGCTCGCCGGCGAGGTCGGTGACCGTCATGCCCGCCCGCATCGCGAGGGCCGCCGTCTGGATGATTTCGCCCGCCTCGGCAGCCAGGATTTGCGCGCCGAGCAACCGTCCGGAGCGCTTCTCGACCACTAACTTGATGAAGCCGCGGGTATCAAAGTTCGCGAGCGCGCGCGGCACATTTTCGAGCGCGAGCGTACGGCTTTCGGCCTCGATCCCTCGTTTCTCCGCCTGCGCCTCGCTCAAGCCTACGGTCGCGACCTGCGGATCGGTGAACACCACGGCGGGCAGTACCGAGAGGTCGAGCCGGGCGTCGCCCCCGGTCATGTTGATCGCCGCGCGCGTGCCGCCCGCGGCCGCGACATAGACGTATTCGGGCAAACTCGTGCAGTCGCCGGCCGCGTACACCCCCTCGGCGCTCGTCTGCATACGCTCGTCGACAACGATTGCGCCGCCGTCGCCGGTCCGAACGCCCGCGCGCTCCAAGCCGAGCGCCCAGGTGTTCGCGTGTCGCCCGGTCGCGACCATCAGCCGGTCGCCCGAAAGTTCCTCCGCGCCGGTTTCCGCCAGGAACCGGCCTCCCTCGAAGCGAACGCTCCGAAGCGTCGTATGGGTGAGTACGCGCATGCCTTCGCCCTGAAGCACGCTCAAGAGCTCCGCGCCGATCGCAGGATCCTCCTTCGAAAGCAGCGTGGACCGCGCCACCAGCGTCACCTCCGAGCCGAGGCGCAGGAACGCCTGCGCGAGCTCGAGAGCGACCACCGATCCGCCATAAACGATCAGATGCTCGGGCAATTCCTCGGCCACAAGTGCCTCGGTCGACGTCCAGTACGGAGTGCCCTTCATGCCCGGTACGCCGGGAATCGCGGGCGATGCGCCAGTCGCCACCAAAATGCGATCGGCGCGCACCGTTTCCGTGCCGCCGTCCGGCAGCATGACGAGAAGCGTGCGCGCATCCGTGAAGCGCGCAACGCCCCGTAACAGCCGGATACTCGCGGCGCGGCTCTCGAGGAGGGATTCGTACTTGACGTGGCGCAGCTCCTCGACCCGTGCCTGCTGTTGCCTCACGAGCGCCCGGCGGTCCACCATTGCCACCCGCCGCCCGATGCCGGGAAACGGATGCTCCGCGAGGAGGTGCGCGATGTGGGCGCCCCGGATCATGATTTTCGAGGGCACGCAGCCGACGTTGACACAGGTTCCACCGAGGGTGCCGGACTCGATCATCGTCACCGACGCGCCTTCGTCGGCGGCGCGCAGCGCGCCCGCGAATGCCGCCCCGCCACTGCCGATGACGGCGACCCGCAACGCATGGTTGCCACTCTTTCGCCGTCCGCCCAAATCCTGCGCGGCGCGCAGAATGGTACGGCCCACGCCGTGAACTGCCCCCTTCGAATCGAAAGCCATTACGAACTCCACAGCCATTCAGACAGGGTCCACTGTAAACTCCGTAGTTGTGTACGGAGTCAAGCAAATGTTTTTTCCTTTCCCTTCCGAGGAGTAGTCGTTCCATGAATTCCTCCCTGACCATAGGCCGGGTGGCCGCGGCGGCCGGCGTCAACGTCGAAACCATCCGCTTCTATCAGCGCCTGGGTCTGCTTGCGGAGCCGGTAAGACCGCTGGGCGGCGTGCGACGCTACGGCCACGAAGTCGTGGTGCGCCTGCGCTTCATCAAGCGTGCGCAGCAGCTTGGTTTCTCGCTTGCGGAGGTGCAGCGCCTGTTGATCCTCGAAGACCCGCAGAGCTGCGGCAAGGCGCGTTCACTTGCCGCCGAGAAGCTCGCGTTAATCGAGGCCCGAATCGCCGACCTCAAGCGAATGCGGGGCGTTCTCAAGGAGCTGGTCGCGCGCTGTGACGTGCGCCGCGGCAAAGTCGCTTGCCCGATCATCGCCACGTTGACCGAAAATCCTGAAAACAGCAGCTGCCCCCATGCATGATCTTGGAGGGCGCGCAGCCGCTGTTCACGCACGTCCCGCGCGAGGGGCGGCGGCCAAGGCTGCCTGATTATCGAAAATCTCCGCGAGGAATACCGCTTGCTCGAGGGAATTCCTTTCACAGGCACTCGAACAGAGCCTGCGCCTCTTCGTGCCGGCCGAGAGCGATGCCACCGGTAATGGCAAACCGGGGATGATGCCGGTGCCGCGGCAAAGCAGCACCGGCATCATCGCAGTCCGTTGCAGGCGATGCCCGCCCGCGCGCGCCAATCGGCCTAATCTCCGGAGCCCTGCTGCAATCCGCCGCCCGCGCTGCTATACGCGAGGCAGCTCGCATGCGCTCCGCCCTGCAGCGCGTCGCACAAGATGTTCGCCGGGTTCGCGCCGTCGTCCGCGTAACCCGCGATCCTGTCCGAAGGTGCGCTGGCGCTGGCACCCGCACTGGCGGAATCGCGCTCAAAGCGCCCAGTGAAGGCGCCATCGGTCACGCTCGGGCTGCTATGGTTCACAAGGCAATCCTGGTGTGACTGACCCTGCAGCGCATCGCAAGACGTATGCGCAGCGCTCGCACCGAACGCGCCTGTCAACTGGTTCGACACCAATGCGGAATCACGCTGTGCCGATGCGGGCTGCACGAGCACCAGCCCGATCACCGCCGCACCTGCGGCGGTCACGATCTTCTTGAGTCTCTTGTCCATGTAACGCTCCTTGCCAAGTGGTTAAATACGTGGGATGGCCCACGACGGCAGCCCGCGTCGCACTTCGGGCGCACCGATTTGCCAATCGGTTACCTCACACAGCAAGAGACCGGCACCGGACGACATTCCTTACACTTGGCGTGGGCCAGTCGCTTAATGCGGGTTCCGTCAAGATTTGGTGAAAATCCTGTTGCGACCACATTTAGTCGGACATGCCCTGCGTTCCTTACAACGGCAGAAATGTTTCCCGTCGGTCTTTGGTTTTTGGCGACGAAAGGCAGAAAACTGTAATGGCTCGTTCCGCGGTTCGACCAACGCATGTCAGAACACTTCTGACAGAGCGCCGCACGGCGGCGCATGGTCAACTTTATGAGGAAAGAGCACATCATGAAAACACGCATTCGTTTCTTGAGGTCGTTGGGCATTCTTGCAGCGTCGCTTGCAGCGGGCACAGCCAGTGCCATGGTGCATCCCGACATGGTAGGCACCGCCATTCGTACCAGTGCCGCCGACCGTGTGATCACCATTACCCCGTCCACCCGCTGGGTCAACGTGGCCTACGGAGAAACGGTCAAGCTGGTGGTGAACGGGGGCGGCCAGGAACGCTCGCTCGTGTTCCGCTTCGACGGCGTTGCCAACACGGCCAGCCTGAGTGACATCGCGCAGGCGCCGCTCGGGGTCGACGTACCCATTTATGTCGATCAGAGCCGCAACCCGCTGTTGCGTGCCGTGACCGACTAAGCCGCATCCCGGCAGTCGAACGCCTGTCCGGCTTCGCGCCGGACAGGCGGCTTACGTTTGTGCGGCATCGACACCGCAGCCGCAAGCCGTGCCGCTGTAAGGTTCAAGGGGTGGATGGGGTCTATCGTGTCATGGCGAGAGCTCTGGCGGGAAAAATGCCGGCGGCGGTGCTGTGCTTCGCCGCGCTGGTCATGCCCGCGCTGTCGATTGCGCAGTCGGCCGAGGACCGCGCCGAGTGGCCGAAGACCGACTTCTCGCGCCGCACGGTCAATTTTGCCGAGATCGAATCGGGCGGCCCGCCCAAGGACGGCATCCCGGCGATCGACCGGCCGCGTTTCGTGCCGGTACGCGAGGCGCGCGCCTGGCTGAATGCAAAGGAACCGGTGCTCGTGCTGCGCCTCGGGCGGGAGGCGCGCGCCTATCCGATCCGGATTCTCATGTTCCATGAGATCGTGAACGACAGCATTTCGGGCGTTCCGGTCGCGGTCACGTTCTGCCCGCTGTGCAACGCCTCCATGGTGTTCGAGCGGCGCGTCGGCGGCCGGGTGCTCGACTTCGGCACCACGGGCCGGCTGCGCCATTCGGACCTCGTGATGTACGACCGGCAGACGGAATCCTGGTGGCAGCAGTTCACGGGCAAGGGCATCGTCGGCCACTACGCCGGCACCACGCTCATAAAACTGCCCTCGGAAATCACTGCCTTCGAGGACTTCGCCTCGGCCTACCGCCGGGGAGCCGTGCTGTCGCGCGCCACCGGATACGTGCGTCCGTACGGGCGAAATCCCTATGCCGGCTACGATCGCATCGATCAGAGCCCGTTCCTGTTCGCGTCGAAAACCGACCCGCGCCTGCCGCCGATGGAGCGGGTGCTTTCGGTGACCGTGGGAGGAAAGCATCGTCTTTATCCTCTCACCCTGCTGGAAAAGCACCCGATCGCCAACCGGGAGCTGGGCGGCGTGCCCTATGTGGTGTTTTCGAAACGAGGCATGGCGTCGCCCCTGGATACCGAGCGCATTCCCGCGGGCCGTCCGATCGCCGCCGCCACCGCGTTCGAGCGCCGGCTCGACGCGAGGATGCTGGAGTTTCGCCTGCGCGACGGCAAAATCCTGGACGCGGCCACAGGATCGGAATGGAACCTCTTCGGCGAAGCGGTCACCGGGCCGCTCAAGGGACAGAGGCTTCCCGCCATCGACAGCGGCGTGCACTTCGCCTTCGCGTGGCTCGCGTTCAATCCCGACAGCGAGATCGTGCGCACGCTGCCTTAGAAAAGAAACTATTCGCGCTGGCTAATGCGCGCCGCAATCCGTAACAGAGCGACCGTTGGCCACAGTTCGCAACACGGTCCGGCCTCACGCGAGGCCCGACAGCATTTGATCCATGGTGCGCGAGGGCTCGGCGCAGCCGGCCTCGCCGATGATCTTTGCAGGAACGCCGGCGACGGTGACGTTGCGCGGCACGGGATGGATGACCACCGAGCCCGCTGCCACCCGCGCGCATTCGCCCACCTCGATATTGCCGAGGATCTTGGCGCCGGCGCCGATGAGCACGCCGTGGCGGATCTTGGGATGGCGGTCACCCTCCTCCTTGCCGGTGCCGCCAAGCGTCACGCTGTGGAGCATCGACACGTCGTCCTCGATCAGCGCCGTCTCGCCGACCACGAGCCCGGTCGCGTGGTCGAGGAAGATGCCGCGCCCGATCCGCGCCGCGGGGTGGATGTCGCACTGGAACACCGCCGAGGCACGGCTCTGCAGGTAATAGGCAAAGTCCTTGCGGCCCCTGTCCCACAGCCAGTGAGCGAGGCGATGGCTCTGGATGGCGTGGAAACCTTTGAAGTAGAGCACCGGCTCGATGAAGCGGCCGGTTGCCGGATCGCGATCGAAGGTCGCAACGATGTCCGCACGGAACGCGGCGCCGAGCTCCGGCTCACCCGCCAACGCGTCGGTATACGCCTGCCGGATCAATTCGCCCGAGACGTCCGCGTGATCGAGCCGCTCGGCAATGCGCTGGATGACCGCTGCTTCGAGCGTATCGTGGTGAAGGATGGACGAATAGATGAAGCTCGCCAGCTCGGGCTCGCGCCGCACGATTTCCTCGGCCTCCTCGCGAACGCGCGTCCAGACCGGGTCCACCTTGCCGAGCGGGTTGCCACGCTGATGCTGATGCTGGGCCATGCTGGTCTCCTTCGGGGTTTGGCTTCGACTTGCGGTTTATGCGGGATCGAACCCTAGCGCCTGGAAGATCTTACGCCGGAGCTCGCGGTGGCTGCGCATGTGTTCCCTGGCTTCCGCGAACGGTGCGGGCGCGCGAGCGGCGGCGCACGGGCGAGCGCGGACCGTTCGGCTTCAATCCGGACTCCTGGGAAGAGGCGCTCAAGACGTTAGTGTGACAAGACGCGGACCAGACCAAAGTTGTCGGATGAGCCTGGCAGGTTCCCTGTCGTCCCGGTGAATAGGCCTGGCAAAACAGGCGGGCGGCGCTGACGTGATCCGCCCGCTCGGAGAGGCGCGGGTGCACTTCGTGCTGAACTGCATGTCCCGCGGTTGCCCGAGACTGCCGCGCGCGCCGTTTCTCGCGAACGATCTGGAGCGCCGGCTCGACGAGGCGGCGCGCGGCTTTCTCAACGAAGAACGCAACGTGCGCCTGGACCGGGCCGCGGGCACGGTCCACCTGTCCCAGATCTTCGAGTTCTACGGGGACGATTTCATGAAACAGGCGGCCTCGCTGGCCGGCTACGTCAATCGCTACCGCGCCGGGCCGATTCCGGAAAATTTCGAGGTGACGTTCATCCCTTACGACTGGACGGTCAATCGCCAGCGGTGACTCTTTGCCCGCCCCTGTTTTTTTCGCTGCCCTATAAGAACGGAGTCGGGCTTGACCCATGGTAGACTGAATGGTACGTAATAAAGGGTTCCATTTCTCAGCGCCCTAAATATGGCTCGCCCACGTGAATTCGACATGGATGCCGCGCTCGAACACGCGATGCAGACGTTCTGGGTCAAGGGCTACGAATCGACCTCGCTCGACGATCTTTGCGAGGCGACCGGCCTGGGACGATCAAGCGTTTATGCCGCCTTTGGCTCCAAACACGATCTTTACCTCGATGCGCTTGAGCGCTATGAGGCGAGAGCGGCGGCTTACGTTGCAGCGGCGCTGGCGCGCCCTCTTGCGATTCGCGAGGCGCTGGCCGCGTTCTTGAGCAGGATCATCGACGATATCGTCGCCGGGCCCGGCCGCCGGGGCTGCTTGATCGGCAATTGCGCCGCCGAGCTCAGCCGCCACGACCGGGAGGCGGCTGCCCGGGTGCGCCGCAGTCTCGACCGCATCCAGGCGACGTTCCGCGACGCCCTCGCCCGCGCCCAGGCGCGCGGCGAGATTCCCGAGAGCTCCGATGTCGTCGCGCTCGCGCGCTTTTTGACGGCGGGAATCCAGGGCCTGCGCCTGGTCGGCAAGGCGAACCCCGATCGCGCCACCCTGGACGACATCGCGGCCGTCATGCTGCGTTGCCTGGGCCCATAACTCGCCTATTCCAGACCATCGGGACTATCCGGCGCGCGGGGAGGCATAGCCGGCGGCTACTCGTAGTCATGCAGCACCACACCTTCGATCGGGTTCACGGCCCGCGTCCACGGTGCCTGCGCGATCGCGTCTCTCGCGTCCGCGTAACCCGCCTCCCGGCGCGCCTGAATGCCATGGGGCGTGAAGTCGATGTCCTTGGTGTGATCTTCGCTCGTCAGCCGCGGCGCGAGCAGCCGCACGATATGCATGGTGGTGCGGCACCCCCAGGAGGCGAGCTCGCGCACTTCGGCGGAATTGCGGTCCCGCTCCGGAATGCGCTCGGCGAGCCGGCTGATCACGTGGCGCAGCCGATGGATCTGCTTTTGCCGCGCGATATGGCTCGCGGCACGGCTGGCATATTGGATCTCCTTCTTGCGACCGAGGACTTTCCAGATCGAATCGGGTTCGGCGCCGTTGGGGTTCCACAGGTGCACCGAGAAGATCGTCGAGCTTCGGCGCGGGCTGTCGTCGAGGACGGCTTCAATCGGCGTGTTGGAGTACAGACCGCCGTCCCAGTACGGTTCGCCGTCTATGCGCACGGCCGGGAAGGCCGGCGGCAACGCAGCCGATGCCATCACGTGTTCAACGTGCAGCCGGTCGTGCCCGCTGTCGAAGTAGCGCATCGCGCCGGTGCGTGCATTGACGGCGCCGACCGTGAGCCGCGTGCCGCCGCCATTCGGCAGCCCGAAGTCGATGAATTCATCCAGGGTCCGCTGCAGCGGCGAGGTCGTATAAAACGCCGCGCCCTCGACGCCGAGCGGCGTTTGCATGCCCCACCACGAGGCCGGATTCGGCGCGAAGAATCCGGCCACGCCCTGCGTGAGCGTCATCCAGTTGGCCCACGGATTGGCCAGGTCCGGCGTCAATGCCGTTCGCCCCAGCGGCGATTGCCATTCAAGCGATTCCCAGAAGCGCCGCAATTGCTGCAGCCTTCGATCCGGCACATTCCCCGCGATGATCGCGGCGTTGATCGCACCGATCGACGTGCCGATCACCCAGTCCGGTTCGATGCCGGCTTCATGCATGGCCTGGTACACGCCCGCCTGGTAGGCGCCCAGTGCACCGCCGCCCTGTAACACCAGCACGATCTGCCCCGGCGGCCGAGCCGCCGTGCGCAAGCGGGTCTTTTTCATGGGTCCCTTTCCATTTGATCGCTTTCAGTGCGCCGTCCATCCTCCGTCGATCGGCAGCACCGCCCCGGTGATCGACGCGGCCGCGTCCGAGGCGAGGAAGACGGCCAGCGCCGCCACCTGCTCGACCGTGACGAATTGCTTTGTCGGCTGCGCCGTGAGAAGCACGTTCTTGCAGACTTCCTCCTCGCTCATGCCACGCGCTTTGGCGGTGTCGGCAATCTGATTGCGCACCAGCGGCGTCAACACATAGCCGGGACAGACCGCATTAACGGTTATGCCAAGTTCCGCGACTTCGAGCGCCACCGCCTTTGTGAGCCCCGCCACACCGTGCTTCGCCGCCACGTAGGCGGACTTGAACGGCGAAGCGACCAGGGCGTGCGCCGAGGCAACATTGATCACGCGGCCCCAACCTCGCTGTTTCATCGCCGGCAGCGCCGCGCGAATTGCATGAAAGTTCGACGACAGGTTGATCGCCAGGATGGCGTCCCACTTCGCCGCCGGAAACTCCTCGACCGGCGCCACGTGCTGGATGCCGGCGTTGTTGACCAGGATGTCCACCGCGCCGAACCGTTCTACACCGCGCCGGACCATGGCCTCGATCTGTTCGGGCTTGCTCATGTCAGCGCCGTCGTACAGCACGGCGACGCCAAATTGCTCTTCGAGCCGGCGGCGCAGTTGTTCAATGCCGGCTGCATCGCCCAGCCCGTTGATAATCAGATGGGCACCCCGGGCGCCCAAGGCCTCGGCGATGCCCAGGCCGATGCCGCTGGTTGAACCGGTGATCAATGCCGCTTTTCCCTTGAGCTCCATTGGACCCCAAATGCTGTCGTTGGCAGCGCTCGCCGCTGCGACGTGAGTTAGTCAGAGCAGCGGCGGAAATCTTACAACTCGGGTGTTCAGACTTTGCTGTCAGTTCTGTGCGCCTGCGCACGACTAAGAACAGTAGCGATTTCGCCAGCAGCGGACGGAAAAGTGCGATGAAATTGGCCTTGAAACACAGGATTTTCGCCGTGCACGCCGTGGTGCTCGCGTTGGGCGTGTTGCTCTCCGCGCTGACCTACTTCCACGGCCGCGGCGTAATGGACGTAACCGAATTCCTGGTCGAAAAGGACCTGCCCGCGCTCAAGAGCCTGTCGGACCTCAAAGCCGACGTGATCGAGCTGGAGCCGATTCTCTATGAATATTACATAGCGGGGAGCCGCCAGAGATTCCTGGGGAGAATGGAATCGAACGCACAACGGATCGAGGCGAACTTGAGCGTTGCGCGCGAGGCGTTTCCTGTGAGCGCGACGGTCGCTGCCATCGAGAGCAGATACACCGAGATCAAGTCCCTCGCCCGGCAGCTCGACCAGGCCCTGAGCGCTGAACGCATCGACCAGGGCAAAGCAAGGAATCTCATCGCCGCCGTCAGCCGCACCTGTGCTCAGATCGTTCAGCAGCTCGACGGGATGGTGAAGGCGCTGCAGAACCGCGTGTCGGACCGGGCGCAGGCGTCTCACGACAAGGTGTACGGCATCATCGGCCTGGTGGCATTCTTCAGTGGCATGCTTTTCCTGGTGGTGCTGATCGCGGGACATTACGTCAAGGCTTACCTCGCCGGGGTCGCGGAGCGCAAGCGAGCGGAAGACAAGCTGATTTATCAGGCCTGCCACGACGCCCTGACCGGCCTGTCGAATCGCTACATGTTCCAGGAACGCGTCGTGGAAGCGCTATCGGGTGGCCGCGAAGGCGTGCGTCCTGCGGTGATGATGCTCAACGTGGACCGGCTCAAGCAGGTCAACGACAGCCTCGGCCACGCGGTGGGAGACCGGTTGCTGCAGGCGGTGGGCGAGCGGCTCCGGACGATGCTGCAGGGCTGCGATGAAATGTGCCCCGGCAACTCGCTCTACCGTTTGGAAGGCGATCGGTTTGCCATCCTGATGCCGACCCTGGCCGTTCAGGACGCGCCGGTGCGGCTCGCGGAGCGCATTGCCGCCCACATGAAGGAATCGCTGCGGATCGACGGGCGCGAGCTCTTCGTCACGTTCAGCGCCGGCATCGCCGTTTATCCGTCCGACGGGGAGGACCCCGTCGCGCTGGTCAAGAACGCGGAGAGCGCGACGCACGCCGTGAAACGGCGCGGCGGCAACGCTTATCAATGCTACACGCAGGAAATGAACGCCAGCGCGCTCGACAGGCTGGAGCTGGGAAATGCGCTGCGCTACGCCCTGGAACGCGATGAGCTGGCGCTGCATTATCAGCCCCAACTCGGCATTGCGGGCGGGCGCATCGTGGGCATGGAAGCCCTGATACGCTGGCGCCATCCGGACCGCGGCGCGGTTTCGCCGGCCGAATTCATTCCCCTGGCCGAGGAAAGCGGCTTGATCGTGCCCATCGGCGAATGGGTGCTGCGCAGCGCCTGCGCCCAGGCCCGCGCATGGCGGGACCTGCCGGGTTCGCCCGACCTCACCGTGGCGGTCAACATTTCGGCGCGCCAGTTCCACGGCCGCGACCTGCCCGGTGTGGTCGAGCGCATCCTGGCGCAGACCGGCCTGCCGCCTGGCAACCTGGAGCTGGAGGTGACCGAAAGCGTCGCCATGCGCGACGTCGAATTGACCATCGCGGTGCTCAAGAAACTCAAGGAGATCGGCGTCAAGCTTTCCATCGACGATTTCGGCACCGGGTATTCCTCGCTCAACTACCTGAAGCGGTTTCCCATCGACAAGCTGAAAGTGGACCAATCGTTCGTGCGCAACCTCACCACCGACGCGAACGATGTGGCCATCGCCGGGGCCATCATCGCCCTGGGGCACAGCCTGAAGCTCAAAGTCATCGCGGAGGGGGTGGAAACCCGGGGACAGCTCGATCTGTTGCGCCGTTACGGCTGCGACGAAATGCAGGGCTATCTCTTCAGCCGGCCGGTCGCGGCGGCAGAATTCGCCCGGTTCGTACACGAAGACCGCCGCCTGGACGCCGCGGCTTAGACACGCACCCGTACTGTAATAGCCGGCTCCCGGGAACGACTAACGTATAGCAGCGAAAGAAACCATCTACCGACAGGAGGCCGCCATGCTGTATCGCAGCCGTGCTTTGCATCTCGCCCTCGCGGCGGGATTGACCATGATCCTCACGTGGACGGCGCCCGCCGCCGCTGAAACCGCTCTGAGCGACGCCGCAGCAGTCATGCTGGTCGCCAAGCCGCAGCTGCAGCATCCTCTGTATGGAAGAGCGATCCTGATTGCCAAGCCGCTCGCGGGCGGCGTGCACCTGGGATTCATCGTGAACAAGCCCACGCGCGTCACGCTCGGCGACGCGTTCCCCGACCACGAACCCTCGAAGAAGGTCGCCGGGCCGCTTTATCTCGGCGGCCCCGTGGACGCGAACATGATCTTCGCCCTGGTGCAGCGCCCCGACAGCCCGGGACAGGGTTCGGTGCAGCTCACCGACGACCTGTTCGTCACGATCGCCGGCGAAACCGTGGACAAGATCATCGAGGCGGAAGCGGACCACGCACGCTTCCTGTTCGG
>Ga0156229_1011_pt2 | contig 12168 bp, 12 predicted proteins | sample RifCSPlowO2_12_FD_116156 | JGI IMG/M metagenome (GOLD analysis project Ga0156229, IMG submission 116156) | Betaproteobacteria bacterium RIFCSPLOWO2_12_FULL_66_14 | reverse complement strand
GACGAAAATTACCGCATAGGCGACCCCGCCCCGCACCCGGCCGAACAGCTGCCCGATGGTGTCCAGCAGGTCTTCGGCCAGGCCGCTGCGCTCCAGGATCAGGCCCATGAACGTGAAGAAGGGGATGGCGAGCAGCAACTGGTTGGCCATGATGCCGAACAGCCGTTGCGGAATGGCCTGCAACAGCTCCGGCTGCAGCAGCCCGAGCTCGAAACCGATGAACGCGAACAGCATCCCGTTGGCCGCGAGCGCGAACGCGACCGGATAGCCGGCGAGCAGAAACACCGCCAGGCCGGCGAACATCAAAGGGGCAAGCAGCTCGAAAGCCATCAGCGCGGCGCGTCCGCGTCCGCGTGCGGGGGCACCTCGAGCATCGCCTTGCCGCCCGAATCAGGCTCATCGCCGATCAGGCCGCGCAGGTAAGCGATGCGCTTGACGGTTTCGGAAGCTGCCTGAAGGACGAGCAGCAGAAAAGCCGCCGGCACCAGGAACTTGATGGGCCAGCGCGCCAGTCCGCCGGCATCGGAGGACACTTCCAGGACGCGGTAGGACTCCATCGCCGCGCTCCAGCCGTACCACAGCATCACCAGGCACACCGGCAGCAGCATGAACAGTCCGCCGAACAGGTCTATCCAGGCGCGCGTGCGTTTGGAGAAGCGCCCGGACACGAGATCGATGCGCACGTGCGCATTGTGCTTGAGCGTGTAGCCGGCGGCGCCGAGGAACACCGCCGAGAACAGATACCACTGCACCTCGAGCCAGGCGTTGGAGCTCAAGTTGAAGCCGTAGCGCGCCAGGGCGTTGCCGGCGCTGATCAGGACGGCGGCGAAAATCAGCCAGATGCACAGCTGCCCCACGGCCTGGTTGATCGCGTCGACGATGCGCGCGAAGGTGAGGAGGTGTCTCATGGCGGCACATCGTACAGCATGGTCGATGTACGGGGTGCGGCAGTACCGCAGGAGCCCGGCGGCGACCGACCTGCTGTCTCAAGCCGGCGGCACGAGCGGCGTTGCGACGGGCACCGAGCTTGCGCCCTCGATCCAATCGGGCACGGGCAGCCCCTTGGAGCGCAGAAACTCCGGATTGAACAGTCGCGCTGCGTAGCGTTGGCCGCCGTCGGCGAGCACGGTGACGATGACGTGGCCCGGTCCCATTTCGCGCGCCAGGCGAATGGCGCCCGCGACGTTGATGCCGCTGGAGCCGCCGAGGCACAGGCCTTCGTGCTTCACCAGGTCGAAAACCGCTGCCACCATTTCGTCGTCCGGAATCTGGAAGGCGTCGTCCACCGGCGCGCCTTCCAGGTTGGCGGTGATGCGGCTCTGGCCGATGCCTTCGGTGATGGAGTTGCCTTCGGCCTTCAGCTCGCCGTGCTCGTACCAGTGATAGAGCGACGCGCCCCGGGGATCGGCGAGGCCGATGCGCACGGCCGGATTCATACGCTTGAGGTACATGCCCACGCCGGCAAGCGTTCCGCCGGTGCCGACCGAGCAGATGAAGGCATCCACCCGGCCGCCGGTCTGTTCCCAGATCTCGGGCCCCGTGGTTTCCAGATGCGCGCGGCGATTGGCGACGTTGTCGAACTGGTTCGCCCAGAGGGCGCCGGCCGGCTCGAGCTTGCCGATCTCTTCGGCAAGCCGCCCCGAGACCTTCACGTAGTTGTTGGGGTCGGCGTAGGGCACGGCCGGGACTTCGCGCAGATCCGCACACAGCATGCGCAAGGCCTGCTTCTTCTCCTCGCTCTGGGTTTGCGGAATGACGACGACGGTGCGATAGCCGCGTGCATTGGCGACGAGCGCGAGGCCTATCCCGGTATTGCCCGCCGTGCCTTCGACGATCACGCCTCCCGGGCGCAGCAGGCCGCGCTCCTCGGCGTCCCTGACGATGAACAGGGCCGCCCGGTCCTTCACCGAGCCGCCGGGATTCATGAACTCGGCCTTGCCCAGGATTTCGCAACCGGTGAGCTCCGAGGCGCGGCGCAGGCGGAGCAGCGGCGTGCGGCCGATCAAGTCGATGACATCCGAAGCAATGTGCATGGGCGCAAGGGCAGGGGCGGCGGGCAGCATGCTACCGTGTACCATGGCCGTCAATAGGATTTGGATGGCACGCATGCTGTTCTGGTTCGCGCTGGCGGCAGCGATCGCCTGGCTCGCCTGGTACATGGTCGCGATGCCCGGAAAGTCCTACGCGGGCGGCTTGCAGCCGCTTTCCGAGGAGGATAAGGCGCTCGCGGACCGGCTGCGCCGGCACGTGCGGGCGATCGCCAGCCGCGAACACAACGTCTGGACCGCGCCGGCACTGGAAATGGCGGCGCAGTACATCGAGCGCACACTCAGCGAGCAGGGGCATGCGGTCGCGGCGCAGCGCTTCCGGTACCAATCGAGCGAGGTGCGCAACATCGAGGTGGAAATCGCGGGCGGCGCGAGCGCCTCGGAAATCATCGTGGTCGGGGCGCATTACGATTCCATAGCAGGCGCCACGGGCGCGAACGACAACGGCTCGGGCGTGGCGGCGGTGCTGGAACTGGCGCGGCTCATGCGAGGCGCGCAACTCGAGCGCAGCGTGCGCTTCGTGGCGTTCGTCAATGAAGAGCCGCCGTTCTACCGCACGGGCGAAATGGGAAGCCAGTACTATGCGCGGCGATCGAGGGAACGCGGTGAGAACGTGGTGGCCATGCTGTCTCTGGAAACCATCGGCTACTATTCGGACCGCGGGGGCAGCCAACGCTACCCGTTTCCCCTGGGCCTGTTCTACCCCGCTTCGGGCAATTTCGTCGCTTTCGTGTCGAACCTCGGCTCGCGGCGCCTGCTGCACCGGGCGCTCGGCGCGTTCCGCCGCCATGCCGAGTTTCCGTCCGAAGGCGTCGCCGCGCCCGCCTTCATCCCGGGCGTCGACTGGTCGGACCATTGGTCCTTCTGGCAACAGGGCTATCCGGCCCTCATGGTGACCGACACGGCGCTCTATCGCTATCCCTGGTATCACAGCGTCCAGGACACGCCCGACAAGATTGACTACGAACGCCTGGCGCGGGTGGTGACAGGGCTCGGTGGAATGCTCGAGGAGCTTGCAGGCAGATAATTGAGCATGAGCGGTTATGCGTTGTGGCCCGCGGACATGATCTCCCGCGCGCAATTGAATCCCGCAGCGCCCGCGATGCCGGCGCCCGGATGCATCGACGGGCCGCAGAGGTACAGACCTTTGACGGGCGTTCGGTAACGCGCGAGCTGCGGTATCGGCCGCATCCACAACACCTGGTCGAGGGCGAGCTCGGCGTGATAGGCCTGGCCCTCTGGCCAGCCTTCGCTCTGTTCCAGATCGCGCGGCGACAGCACGCTTTCGATGCGGGCTGCACCGAGTGCCGGTGCATGCTGGGAAAGAATGTCCAGGGCCTTGCGCCCCAGTGCTTCGCGCGTGCGCTCGTCCCATGCGCCGTCCCTCAGTGCGTAGGGAGCGTATTGCACATGGATATCCACGCGATGGAGCGGTCCTTCCATGGCCGGTGAGCTGCTGGCGAGCAGCCGCGGTTCCCTGGAGATGCGCCCGTATTTCGCGTCGTCGTAGGCACGCTCCACGTAATCGAGCGAGGGCGCAACCAGGAGCGAGGTGAAGCCCGGGGCCGCCTCGGTCGTGACGTTGACCCGGGCGACCACGCCTCTGGCGCGGATATGGCGTACGGCGCGTGCGACCTCGGGGTCGAGCCAACCGGGGTCCGCCAGTGAAAGAAGCGTTCGCCTGGGATCGAGACCGGAGACGACGAGCGCTGTCGCGATCTCCTCGCCGCTCGCGAGCGCCACGCCGGTGACCGAGCCTTCGCGCACCGTGATGCGCGCAACTTCAATGGCTCGTCGGATTTCCAGACCCGGAGCCTTTTCGAGAACGCTTCGAAGGTTCGACAGCGGCGGACTGAACACACCGGCCGGGCTGCCGCTATGATGATGCAGCAATGAAAAAGCCGTGCCGCCGGAGCGCGGTCCATGACATTGGTGCATGACGGCGAGCGCGCCTAGAACGCCTTTGAGCGCGTCGTTCTCGAACCAGTCATCGAGGAAATCGGCCGCCGACATGGGCAACAGGCGCAGCAGGGCTTCAAGGCCCTGCCGCCCCAGTCGCCGTGCCCGCCATCCAAGAGCCGCCAGCTGCGCGATGTCGCGCAACCGCCCGCTGACCGGATCCGGGGGGGCTTTTGCATAAATTTCCTCGAGCAGCCGGGCGAGGCGTCGCATGCGCTCGCAGAACGCCGGCCAGTGCTGCGCGTCGCGCGGACTGATCTTGCGTAACGCTTCGACCGAACGCGACATGTCCTGCCAAAGCTGCAGGCGACCGCCCTGGGGCAGCGGCGCCTCGGCCCACGGATCGGGGCGATGGATTTTCAGTTTGCGAGCGTCGAGCGCGAGATCGATCACCACCCTCGGCGGCACCCAGCCGCTCTCCAGCGATTCCCGGGAGCCCGGGCGGGGGTCGAGCACGAGCACCCGGCGCCCGGATCGCGACAGCAGGTGCGCAGCGACCAGCTCGTTGACGCCCGCACCGATGACCACGGCCGCCGTGCTCACCGGCGCGCCCGCCGTTCTGGCATCGCCCTCACTCGTTCTTCTGTTCCCGATTCCGGTACGCGGGGCATGACTGTTCGCATTTCTGACGCGCCGTGGCCACGCATTGTAAACGCCCGGGTTGCGATTGTTTGATATGGATCATTTCTCGCACGGCGCCGGCCGTGTTTATTGTCATATCCCTTGCCGGAAACGGTGGAGCGTTCCGGGCGAGGCTTGTCACTCGAATCATTTGTGAGGATGGAGGGTTCTATGCATTACTTTGAGACCATGAAGCACGCTGCGCTCGCCGTGGCCATGTCGATGTTCGCGGGGGTCTGGTACTCCGCCGCGGTCGCCCAGTCGTATCCGACCAAGCCGGTCAAGCTGATAGCGCCCTATCCGCCCGGCGGGCCCACGGACATCATGGCCCGCGTGATAGCGCAACAACTGACGGGGACGCTGGGCGGGCAGGTGTTCGTGGACAACCGTCCCGGCGCCGGCGGCATCATCGGTGCAGAAGAGGCGGCGAAGTCACCGGGGGATGGATACACGCTTCTCCTGGGGACCGCTTCCACAATGGCCATGGCGCCCGCCCTTTATGCGAAGCTGGGTTACAGCGCAGCTGATTTTGCGCCGGTCGGTCTGTTCGCGGACGCCCCGTTCCTGATCGTGGTTCATCCTTCGCTGAAGGTAAATAACGTCAAGGAATTCATCCAGCTGGCCAAGGCGAAACCCGGGAAGTTGAGCTATGGCTCGGCCGGCGTGGGCAACATCCTGCACGTCGCAGGCGAGTTGTTCAAGTCCATGACCGGTACGGATATCGTCCATGTGCCCTACAAGGGCGGGGCGCCGGCCCGGACCGACCTGATAGCCGGCCGTGTCGACGCGATGTTCGAAATGTATGCGACGTTTCGAGCGGACATTCCCGCAGGGAAGGTGAAAGTCCTCGCCGTGGCATCGTCCAAGAAACACCCGCTGTTGCCCAATGTGCCGACGGCGCCCGAGGCCGGGTTGCCTGGATACGAAGCTGTCGCCTGGTTTGGTCTCGTGGCCCCGAAGGGAACCCCGAAGCAAGCCATAACACCCTTGAACGCCGGATTGCAGAAAGCGCTGGCATCGAAAGAAGTGACTTCCCTGCTCGCCAAGCTCGCCTTCCAGCCGGGCGGCGGCTCGCCCGAAGCGTTCGGCGCCCTGATCAAGTCCGAAATCGCCAAATGGGGGAAAGTGATCAAGTCAGCCGGTATCAAGGGTGACTAGGAGCCGAGCGGACGCGTGGTTTACGCGTCCTGGCCAAGAACAGCAAGGGCAGCCAGCCGGCCGGCCGCACCCATGACGCCGCCGCCCGGATGGGTGCCCGAGCCGCACTGGTAGAGTCCGCGCACGGGCATTTTGTATCTCGCCCAGGCGGGCACCGGCCGCAGGAAGAACAGCTGCTGTAGACTCAGCTCGCCCTGAAAGATGTTTCCTTCGGTGAGGCCCAGCATATGCTCGATGTCGGCGGGCGTGACCACCTGCCGGTGAAGAATCGCTGATTTCAGGTTCGGCGCGTATTCGGCCAGCGTATCGATGACGGCATCGCCAAACGCATCGCGCTGCGCGTCGGTCCAGCCGCCCTTCAAGTCGTAAGGCGCGTACTGGGCGAAGATCGACATGACGTGCTTGCCCGGCGGCGCCATGGCCGGGTCGATCATGGACGGAATGACGATGTCCATGTAGGGACGGCGCGAAAACTCTCCATACTTCCCCTGATCGTAGGCGCGTTCCAGGTAGTCCACGCTGGGGCCGATCGATATGGCGCCGCGCAGGTGCGCGCCGCGGCCCGGCAGGCAGGTGAAGTCGGGAAGCTCGCCAAGCGCCAGATTGACCTTGGCCGACGTGCCGCGGAAGCGGAAGCGCCGAAGGCCCTCGATGTAGTCCGCGGGCAGGTGCTGTTCGCCTGCGAGCTCGAGCGCCGTGCGGCGCGGATCGGCGTTCGAGACGACCATGGACGAGGCAATCTCCTCGCCGCTTTCCAGCGCCACGCCGGTCGCGCGGCCGTCCCGGATCAGCACTTGCGCTACCGGCGCTTCGGTGCGGATCTGGACCCCGAGGGCCTGTGCCGCGGACGCGATGGCGGCGCTCACCGATCCGTTGCCGCCCTTCGCAAAGCCCCAGGCGCGGAAAACGCCGTCGATCTCGCCCATGTAGTGGTGCAGCAGCACGTACGCGGTGCCGGGCGAGCGCGGTCCGAGCAGCGTCCCGATGATGCCGCTCGCCGATTTGGTCGCCTTCAAGGCTTCGGTCTCGAACCATTCGTCGAGATAGTCGGCCGAGCTCATGGTGAGGAGCTTCTGCAGCGCGTAGAACTGCTCGGCGCCCAGGCCGCGGCAGTGCCGGCCGAGCCGCGCCAGCTCCATGAGGTCGCGCGGGCGCAGCGAAGCCGGGTCGGGCGGCGCCATGCCCAGGAACGGTTTCACGGCCCGCGCCATCTGGTGCATGAGCCGTCCGAACTCGTCATAGGCCTCGGCGTCGCGCAGTGAATGGCGCGCGAGCTCGCGCCGGTTCTGATCGTGGTCGGCCCACTGCGCGAGATGGTCGCCGTTCGGAAGCGGCGTGAGCGTGCTTTCCAGCGGCAGGATGTGCAGGCCGTGGCGCGCCAGGTCCAGGTCGCGAATGATCTCGGGACGCAGCAGGCTCACCACATAGGAGAACACCGAGAAACGGAAGCCCGGGAAAACCTCCTCGGTCACGGCGGCGCCGCCCACACGCTCGCGGCGCTCGAGCACGAGGACGCGCTTGCCCGCGCGTGCCAGGTAGGCGGCGGCTACCAGGCCGTTGTGCCCTGCGCCGATGACGACAACGTCATAGGGAGCCGGCATCGGACTTTTTTTCTTGTCGTTTCCGGGCGAGCGCCACGGCCTGCCAGACCTTTTCGGGCGTCGCGGGCATGTCGATATGGTCCACGCCGAGCGGCGAAAGCGCGTCCACCACGGCGTTCATGATGGCGGCCAGGGCGCCCACGTTGCCCGCCTCGCCTGCGCCCTTGGCGCCGAGCGGATTGGTCGCTGTCGGCACGGGGTGGTTTTCCAGATGAAACGAGCACATGTCAGAGGCGCGCGGCAGACCGTAATCCATGAACGAGCCGGTGAGCAGCTGGCCGGAATCGGCGTCGTAGACCACGTGCTCGCTGAACGCCTGGCCCACGCCCTGGCCTATGCCGCCGTGGATCTGGCCTTCGAGCGTCAGCGGGTTGATCACCGTGCCGACGTCGTCGACCACCGTGTAGCGCACGACCCGGGTCGCGCCCGTGTCGGGATCGATTTCCACTTCGCACACGTGGCAGCCCGTCGGAAAGTTCGGTATTTCGGGCGAGAACGACGCCGTCTCGGCCAGGCCCGTTTCCATGTCTGCCGGAATTCTGGAGCGCTGGAAGGCCGCCTGCACCACTTCGATGAGCGCAAGCGTGCGGTCCGTGCCCGCTACGCGGAAAGCCCGTTTGTCGAACTCGATGTCCGCGGCCGCCGCCTCCAGCAGGTGGGCAGCGATGCGCCTGCCTTTCTCGATGATCTTGTCGGCCGCGAGGCGTGCCGCGCTGCCGCCGAGCACCGCGGTGCGCGAGGCGAACGTGCCGCCGCCGTCTGCGGCGAGGTCGGTGTCGTTGCGCGCCACGCGGATCGCTTCCTCCGGGATGCCGAACCGGTCGCTGAGCAGGATCTTGTACATCGTCTCATGGCCCTGGCCGTGAGAAATCGAGCCCGGCACCACGGTGAGGCCGCCGTTCGGATCGAAGCGCACCTGCACCGTTTCCCCGAAGGCCTGCGAAGTCTGCTCGATGATGTTTCCCATCCCGATGCCGCGCAGCTTCCCGCGCCGCCGGGCCTCTGCGCGGCGCTCTTCGAACTTCGCGTAGTCGGCGAGCACCGCGGCCCGCTCCAGGTTGCCCGCGAAGTCGCCGCAGTCGTAGCGGTAGACCAGGCCCGTTCTGAAGGGCATGGCGCTCTGCGGGATGGTGTTGCGCCGCCGAAGCTCCAGCCGATCGATATTCATGTCTCTCGCGGCGTTGTCGATCAGCCGCTCGAGAATGTAGGAGGCCTCGGGCCGTCCCGAGCCGCGATAGGGTCCGTTGCAGCCGGTGTTGGAGAAAACGCCCGACACTTCGACGAAGATGGCGGGTGTCGTATATGTTCCGGCCAACCCGCCCAGATGAGCCGTGGGCGAGATGAGCCCGCCGGGCATGAGGTAGGCGCCGATGTTCGAGACATTGGACACGCGCAGCGCGAGAAATTTTCCATCCCGGTCGAGCGCGAGGGCGGCCTCGCTGATGTGGTCCCGGTCATGGTCGTCCGAGGCCATCCCTTCGCTGCGCTCCGAAATCCACTTCACCGGACGCCCTATCCGGCGCGAGGCCCACAGGGCGAGCGCGTACTCGGGATAATGCCCGCCTTTCATGCCGAAGCTGCCGCCCACCTCGCCTGCCACCACGCGAAGCCGGGTCTCGGGAATGCCGAACACCTTGCAGGCAATGTCGTGGCGCGTTGCGTGCGGCCGTTGCGTCCCGGTATAGAGCGTGTAGCGCTCGTCGCGCGCGTCGTACTCGCCGATGCAGCCCCGGGGCTCCATGGTGGCCGCGGTGACGCGGTTGATCGCGAGGCGCAGCTTCGTGACGTGATGGGCCCGGGCAAAGGCGGCTTCAACCGCCTTCTTGTCGCCCAGCGTGTAGTAGAAGCTCTCGTTGTCCGGACAACCCTCCCACAACGCGGGCACCTGCCTTGCCGCGATACGCCCGGTGTCGGCGAGCGCGGGAAGCGGCTCGTATTCGACGGCGATCGCTTCGGCGGCATCCTTGGCCTGCGCAACCGTTTCGGCCACGACGAAGGCCACCGGATCGCCCACCAGCACCGCTCGTTGCCACGCGAGCGCGGGGCGCGGCTGGACGAACAGCGGCGAGCCGTCGCGGCGGGTGCGCGGAAAGATGGGCGGGATATGGCCGAACTTTTCCTTCGCCCAGTCTTCGCCGGTCAGAATGGCGAGCACGCCCGGCATCGTGCGCGCGGCGCTCGTGTCCATCCCGACGATACGCGCGTGCGCGTGCGGCGAGCGCAGCACGCATGCGTGACAAAGATACGGCAGGGCGATGTCGTCGACGTATTTGCCCCGGCCCCTGAGCAGGCGCTGATCCTCCGTGCGAGGCACCGCCTGGCCGAGCGCGAACTGTCCCATTCGGGTTCTCCTATCTCACAGAAATCCATCGTCCAAAGGCGCAAGGCAGTCGAGCACGACGAGGGCAGAACACCGCCGCGTCACGTGCGATCGAGAAACGCTTCGACGAAATGAATGTAGTCCTCGAAGTCCTGCAGTCTTTCGGCAAGTACCTTTTCGACGATGGCAAGATCGACCTGCAGGTAGCCGTGCACGAGCACATTGCGAAATCCGGCGAGCGGCCTCAGGCGCGTCGCAAACTCTGCCGGGACAACGCCCAGCTCGGCGAGCCGGTCGATCGCCGTCGCATAATCCGGAGCGTCCAGACCGGACGCGGCCGAGATGTGCGTGGCGACGTCCAGCACGCTCTGGGCGCACAGCTGGAGGCCCCGCTCGACCGTCCAGCGCAGGTCCGCACTGGCGCGCAGCTCCTGCGCGGTGCGCCCGGCGTGCCGCTGCAGATTGAGCAGTGCCTCTCGCAACGCCGCGAGATGGCGGCGTACGACGAGTGGGTCCGGCTGACCGCGCGTCATGGTTTGCCCGTCGTGCGGCCGCGCTGTGCGGCCGCGATCTTCGCCAGTTGCGGCAGGTAATCACAGTAGCGCGACAGCGCGTAGCCTTCGCGAGTGGTCGTCGCTCGCAGGTCGCGTGACAGGATGCGCACGCCGTCGCGTATGACGCGGTGGTAGAGCACGGGGGGGGCGCGGTTGAGCACAACGACATCGATATTGTTCGCGCCCAGTCCGGCCATCAGCGCGGCGGCGAGCTCCGCCGCATAGCCGTAACCGCTGTGCACGGCACGCCGCTCGTCCACGTAGACGGCGACATCGATGTCGCTGTGCTGCTGCGCGCGACCGGTGGCATAAGAGCCGAACAGATACGCTTCAAGCACTTCTTCGCGCGGTGCGAGCAGTGCCGACAGCGACCGCGCCAGCTCATTCGGTGGCGCGCCTGCGTTCGTGGGGGCCGTAAAGGGGTTCATCACGCAAGCATACCTCGAACTCCGGAAAAGCCCGAGGCCGTCGCTCGCACCCGGTGATGTCCGGATAAACTGGCGCGGGGGAGGGCCGGCGTTTTTTCCGACTACCGGCTGCGCGTGGCGTCAGTCATTCGGGACTACGGCATGAACGATCGCAACGCGGCGCCCGAAGACAGCCGAAAGGCGCACGGCGTCACTTCTTAATTGCGCCCGCGCCCTTGAGCCCCTGCACCGGCGGGAGGGCCTCCCGCCGCATTGCCGTTGCCATTGGCGCCGGGGGTGGCTTGCGAGTTTCCAGGCGTAGTGACGACGATAAACGGTCTGCCGGCACCGTTCTCGCCGCGCGGCGCGCTCGGTGTAGGCACGAAAATCGGCGGTCCAGCCGAGGGGTTGCCGGCAGGCGGCGTGCTTCCCGTGGGTGTCGTGCCACCCGTACTCGGGGCAGGCGGCGGCGCGCTCGCTGTCGGGTCGGTAACAGGGGACGGTGTGGGCGCGGGGCCGGTCGCAGTCGGCACGCTCGCCACAGGCGCGCTCGGCGTCGTGCCGGTGGAGGTGCCGGGCGACGTCGCGACCGGCACGATAAGGGGGGCCGCAATCACACTCGACGGTGCTCCGGCGGGAAGGCCGATCGGAAGCACGCTGAAAGGCGCGGTGTAATCGATCGGTGTCGCGGGCGCAGCGCCGGCAAACGGGTTGGGGATAGGCGCAACGAGCATATCGCCGCTCGAAGGCACGGTGGCGATCACGGGCAGCCCCTGCCCCAGCGCGGCAACCGTTTAGCCTGCAGGTGCCGGGGTGCTGCTCGTCCCGGTGCTGCCCGAGGCAGCCGGTGCAGCACCGAGAAACAGTGAACCTTGCTGCGACGCGAGCGAAGTGGCACGGGCGGTGCCATCGGTATTCAGGACGGTATCGAGAAGAGCATCGGCCGCACGCGCGGAAAGAATGCCGCTGCAGCCGCCCGGCTGCAGCGCCTGCGCGGCACCGCATTGCAGCGCGGCCGGGTTGACCAGAACGGTGATGAGCCTGTCGCCCGTCATGTCCATCGGCACGAACCTGGAGGCATCCCCGCCCAACTGCACCTCGATCGAGTTTTCATTCGTCATCCCTGGAGCATTCAATACTCCAAAACCGCCCGGAGCGACGGTGGTGATCTGCAATGGTTCCTGCAATCCCGCCCCTGCGGCCTGAGCGTCGCTGGCAGACGCCATGGGGGCCGCGTTGCTTTGCGCTCCAGCAGAGGCCGACAGGCATTCCGGGAGGACCGCTCTTTCCTGCTGCTGCTCGTCGGTCACTATGGCCTGCGAATCGGCGCATGGGCGTCTTTCGATGGCAGCTTCCTGCTGCAGGGGCACGCCTTGGCCGCTCGTCACGATGCCCGGAACTTGAGCGAAGCCCGGAACGCAGGTGATCAGCCAACCGGCGGCGAACAGGTACGGTGTCTTCATGTGAGCCTCGATGCCGCGATTGATCGCGGTGCGAAAA
>Ga0156229_1284_pt1 | contig 12243 bp, 11 predicted proteins | sample RifCSPlowO2_12_FD_116156 | JGI IMG/M metagenome (GOLD analysis project Ga0156229, IMG submission 116156) | Betaproteobacteria bacterium RIFCSPLOWO2_12_FULL_66_14 | reverse complement strand
GTAGAACATCTTCCAGAAATCGCGGAAGCTGGTCCAGTTGGGCGGGCCTTCCACCACCAGGCGGTATTTCTCCTCGGTGAGCTCGCCTTCGGGCGTGATGGGGCCCTTGCCTTCGCGAACGCGCGCGTCGATCTCGCTGCGCAGCACCGTATAGAACTGCGTGGCCTCGGGCGTGCCGCGGAAGGCGGTGAAGATGGGGCCGATGTAGTACACCGCACCGAAGTAGCCGTCGATGGGCGAGGGGCGGTGCTTCGCCGACTGCAGAACGTGCACCAGGTCCTCTTCGGCCTTGGTCGACTCCTTCATGTATTGGCGCAGCCGGTCGATGTCGAACTTCACGCCCGAGACGCGCTCGAGCGCCGGGATCACCGTTTCTTTCAGCTGCTTGAGGACGTAGTCGCGCATGTTCTTCGAAACCCGGCCCTCGCCCTGGTAGGGCACGTGCAGCATGGGGGTTTCGCAGCCGTACTTCTGGCGGATGAGCTCGAACCACTTCATGAAGGTGAAGCAGCCCGTGTAGGACAGCAGCAGCAGGTCGGGCTTCGGGAGCGGCTCGCCGGTGGGGCCGATCTCGCCGTTCAGCATCATGCCGAGGTCGGACTTGACGTAAGTGCAGACGTCCTCCGAGTGGCCGTCGCGCTCGGCATCCATGATGAACTTGCCCGACTTCTTCCTCATGCCGTTCTGCAGCGCGTTGGTCTCCGGAAGGCTCCTCTCCATGTCGAAGCACATCACCAGCTCGTTCAGGTTCCCGGGAACGAAGGTGGCGCAGATCTTCCTGCCGCGTTCGTGCGCGGTCGCCAGGCCGTGGTAGTTGGCGTTGATCATCTCCTTCTGCAGCCACATCGCGTCTTCCTTCTGCACCGGCGCGGCGGGTTTCCTGGAAGGGGGCGGCGTCATCTTGGCGGGCGTGCTCATGCGGCGCTCCACAGTTTGATCGAATCGGCGAAGGTGCCGGCCTGCTCGCGGATCGGAGCCATCTGGCCGGTGTTTTCGGCATACTTGAAGGCGGTGTGCGGAATCCCGTGCTCGTTGAGCACCGCCTGCAGCATCGGGCGCTCGAGGAGCGCCGGATCGCAGAAGGAGGGCATGGCGAAGATCACGCCCTCGGCGCCCCGGCTCTTCACCGAGTTGACCAGGAACATGCCCTTGTCCTCCTTTCTCACGTCGTACTTGGACGATGTCGAGGCCGAGTGGTGCAGGAACGCCTTGGAGAGCTCCTCGAGTGGATCGCCGGTCTCGGGCACGTCGTCCAGCAGCCAGCGCAGCACCAGCATGAAGTCGTCGTCCACGACGTAGCAGCCGGCCATTTCGATCGACTTGATCAGGCCGAGCGGCGGCTGCTCGCAGAACGAACCGTTGATCACCACGCGCGCGTTGTCGCGCTTGGGACGCGGCGCGGCGTCAGTGGCCGCGATGTACTGGCGCACCAGGCGCGTGTGCTCCTCGGGCGGCAGCACCATGCCGGCGCGCATCAACAGGTATACCTCCGAGGTCGGCGCCTGCCAGGGCTTGGCCGCGCGGTACGCGTACATCTCGCGCACCGCCCGGCGATTCTCGTTGTACACGGCGATCGAAGCGCGCAGGGCGTCGTCGCTGACGGGCTTGTCGGCCAGGCGCCCCAGGTCTTCGCGCAGCGTCTGCATTTCGTGGATGTAGAACTCGCCGCCGACGCCATCGAGGTAGTTCTGCGGCACGTCGAAATACTTGACGTACTTGTCCTTGAACATGACTTGCCACATGCCCGACAAGTTGCGGATCACGTCGCAGATGGACGGGAAGAGCATCCCGTCGAGGCAGTCGAGCCGCCCGGTAAGGCCCATTTCGAGCGTCGAGCGCGGGATGCGGCAGATGTAGCTCTGGTAGTAGGCGTCGCCCTGGATCACTTCCAGCTGGTCGCCGCCGCCCAGTATGCCCACCGGCAGCATGCCGGCGGCGTGGATGATCTCGCTCGGGATGTACACCGGCATGTAACCGATCGCCTTGCGTCCCGGCGCGGCGGCTTTCCATTCCTTCACGGCTCCGAAGTGAAGGTCTTCGTAGAGCGCCTCGCAGCGCTTCATGATGCTCTGGACGGTGTCGCTCATCGGTTCCTCCTCATCGGTGCTCCCAGCGCGGCGCTCGCTTGGCGATGAACGCGGCCAGGCCTTCGTTCGCGTCACGGGTTTTCATCAGTCCTTCCAGGTAAATGCGCTCCACCTCGCCGAGGCGGCGCCGCACTTGGGCTATGTAGTCCTCGCGCGCGGCTGACATGGCGCAGGCGAGCGCCGCGGCGCTCTTCCTGGCGAGGTGCTGGTCGAAGTAGGCGAGCGCCGCGGCTTCCGGGTCGTCGCAAACGGCATGCAGCAGGCCGATCTCTTTGGCCTCCTCGGCCTTGATGGAGCGGCCGGAGAGCAGGAGGTCTTCGGCGGCGGCCTGGCCGATGCGCGGCGGCAGCAGGCACGAGGCGGCCGGCGCGAACACCCCGAGCTGGGTTTCCGGCTGCCCGAAGCGGGCGTCGCGGCCGGCGAAGATCAGCGTGCCGGCGAGCGCCACTTCCAGGCCGCCGCCCAGGCACTGCCCGCGCACGGACACGAGAATGGGCGCGCGCCACTCGAGCATGGCGAGCAGCAGCGCGTGCAGGCTCTGCAGCATCTCCCGGCAGTGCTCCGCGAGGTGTTCTTCCACGCTCGCGCCGAAGGAAAAGTGCGGCCCCTCGGCGTCGAGGAGCGCGCCGAGCAGGCCGCAGCGGCCGCGATGCGCATCGAACGCGGCCTTGAGCGCCGCGATCATGGTCTTGTCGATCAGGTTGGCCTTCGGCTGCGCCAGCCGCACCCGCAGCAGCGACTCGCCGCGCTCGAGCCACACCTGGAGCGGGGCATCGCTCACTTTTTCTTCCCCGGCTGGATGCGCTCGGTGAGCTCGTCGGACCAGGGCTCGCCCCGGGCGATCGCCTGGCGCAGCGCGATGAAATCCACCTCCCGGTCGTCTTTCGGGCCTTCGTTGAAGGCGCGAAAGCCGGCGCGTGCCTCGGTCATCATGTTGAGCGCAAGCCAGGCGCGGTGGTTTTCCTTGTTGCGGTTCCACGCTTCGAGCTTGGGCTTGCGCAGTTCCTCGATCGTCTTGGTGGTGCAGTCGGGGAAGGTGGCGAGCAGCTTCGCGCACAGCTCCTCCACTTTGGCGTCGAGCAGCGCCAGGTCGAGGGTCGCTTTGGCCATCAGGGCCTTGCCTTCGGCCGCGGCGCTGCCCTTCTTGAAATCGCCGTAGACGATGCGGCCGAATTCGTCGGCGAAGCGCTGCGTCTCGACCAGCGGATTGGCGATGAACTTGCCCTCCAGCTTGAGCGCGGGGACGATGTCGGCGAGCATCCCCCAGTGATAGGCCTTGTGGGCCGAGAACGGCTCGCACAGCACGCAGGCCACCATGGCGCGCTCAGCGCCGATGACCGGCGGCAGGAAATCGGTCGCCCCGCCGATGGGGGCCGAGCCGTGCTTGGGACCGGCCTGGCCGAAGCGCGCCAGGTCCTGCGCGACGGAAAAGTCGCACGCCATGCCCAGTTCCTGGCCGCCGCCGACGCGCATGCCGTTCACGCGGCAGATCACCGGCTTGTCGCAGCCGAGCACCGCGGACACCATGTCGTTGAACACGCGCATATACTGCCGGTACTCCTGCGGCCGGCCGGCGTAATACTCGGCGTACTCCTTGGTGTTGCCGCCGGTGCAGAAGGCCTTGTCGCCCACGCCGGTGAACACGCAACAGTTGACGTCGCGCGCATTGGAGGCGGCGCGAAACGCGAGCACGATGCCTTTGGCCATCTCGGTCGTGTAGGAATTGAACTGGCCGGGGTTGTCGAGCCAGATCCAGGCGTTGTACAGGCCGGGCACGGTCTTGCCGTCCAGCGTCCGGGCCGGGCGTTTTTCGTACTTGAGCCCCGGGACCACATGGCCCTCTGCGAGGTCATGGCTCTTCAGGACGACGGGGCCGCTTGTTTCGCTCATGTTCGAGTCTCCTTTGGGTCGGTCGCCCTTGACGGACGGGCCTGCAATGCTTATTATGGTATTATAGTACCACTTTACGGAAATGTATGTCAACGGGCTTTGTGACTTTGGGGCTTCGGGCTCTGGAGGATTTGCGCCAGATCAAATGCGGTGCGTTCTTTGCCGCCAGAATCCAGGGCTTCGTCGCAGGAGGTGCAAGTGAATGACGAGGTGAAAGTGCGGGAGACGGACACCCTTTCGATCGCGCTCACCGGCAGCGGCGGCGCGGGGGTGATGACCGCCGGGAACCTGCTGCTCGAAGCCGTCGCCAGGGCCGGCTATTACGGGCTGATGGTGCGCTCGAGCGGCCCCCAGATACGCGGAGGCGAGGCGGCCGCCCTGGTGAGGATTGCGACGCGGCCGCTCGATTGCATGGCCGACCGCTTCGATCTGCTGATCGGCGTCGACTGGCAGAACATCCACCGTTTCGCCGACGAGATCCCCCTGGAAGCCTCGAGCCTGATGATCGGCGATCCGGAACAGGGCAATCCGCCCGAGGTGTTCGTCCGGCGCGGCGCGCGCTCGGCGCAAGTGCCCTTCAAGAAGCTCTCGAAGGCGATTCCGGGGAGCTGGCCGAACATGGTCATGCTCGGCGTGGCGGCGGCGCTGGTGGGGCTGCCAGCCGAGTCGGTCGAAACCGTGGTGCGCAAGTCGTACAAGAAAGGCGGCGAGCGGCTCGCCGCCAGTATCGCGGCCATCCAGGCGGGCTATAACGCCGCAGCGGAGCTCCCCGCGATACCGAAACTCGCTGCGGCGAAGCCCGCGGCCCAACCGCGCTGGCTCATCACAGGCAACCAGGCGGCCGGCTACGGTGCGCTGCGCGGCGGGGTGCGTTTCGTCGCCGCCTACCCGATCACGCCCGCCACCGAAGTGCTCGAATGGCTTTCGCCGGCGCTCACCAAAGTGGGCGGCACGCTGGTGCAGGCCGAGGACGAGCTCGCCTCGGTCAACATGATCATCGGCGCCTCCTTCGGCGGCGTGCCGGCGATGACCGCCACCGCGGGGCCGGGCCTGTCGCTCATGGCCGAAGCGCTCGGGCTGGCCGTTGCGGCCGAAGTTCCGATCGTGGTGCTCGACGTGATGCGCGGTGGGCCCTCCACCGGCATCCCGGCGAAAAGCGAGCAGGGCGACATCAACATCGCGTTATCCGGCCTGCACGGCGATGCACCGCACGTCGTGGTGGCGCCGAACTCGCTCGCCGACTGTCTGGCCGCAACCCAATGGGCGGTGCACCTCGCGGAGTCCATGCAGGTGCCCGCCATCGTTCTCTCGGACCAGTATTTCGGGCAGGCCCGCGCCGTGGTCGACCGGCCCGCGGACATGCGCTACATCGGCGAGCGCGCCAAAGCCGTGCCCCGCAGCGAGCCTTACAAGCGCTATGCGTTGACCGACTCCGGGCTTTCGCCCATGGCCATCCCCGGCACGCCGGGCACGGCCTACACGGCGGACGGCCTGGAGCACAACGAGCGCGGTGTGCCGTCGAGCCAGGCGAGCGACCACTCGGCGCAGCTCGACAAGCGCCAACGCAAGCTCACGGCGTACCCGTACGGCGATTACTGGGCGGAAATAGAAGGCGAGGGCGAGACCGCCGTGGTGACCTTCGGCTCCTGCACCGGACCGGTGCGCGAAGCGATCGCACGCGCCGCGGCGGACGGCATCCAGGCGCGGCTGGTATCGATACGGCTACTCGCGCCGGCCCAGCCGGAGCGGCTGGCAAAAGCCCTGGAAGGCGTGAAGAAAGTGCTGGTCGTGGAGCAGAACCACAGCGGCCAGTTCCACCGCTATCTGCGCGCCGATATGGAAGTGCCCGGCGAGGTGAAGAGCCTCCGCCGTCCGGGTCCGCTGCCCATGAGCGCGGCCGACATTTACCGAACCCTCACCGAGTGGAGCCGCCCGTGAGCATCGCCACCGCGACCGCCGCCCCGATCACTGCCCAGGCTTTCAAGTCCGATTGCAAACCCGTCTGGTGTCCCGGGTGCGGAGATTATTCCGTGCTCTCTTCGGTCACCAAGGCCTTTGCCATGCTCGAGCTGCGGCCCGAGAACGTTGCCGTGGTGTCGGGCATAGGGTGCTCCTCGCGCATCCCGGCCTACACCAGTTGCTACGGATTTCACGGCGTGCATGGCCGCGCCCTGGCCGCCGCGACCGGGCTGAAAGTCGCACGGCCCGATCTCACCGTCATCGCCGCGGGCGGCGACGGCGACGGCTATTCGATCGGCGGCAACCACTTCCTGCACGCCTGCCGGCGCAACGTCGACATGACTTATGTCGTCATGGACAACCACGTCTACGGCATGACCAAGGGCCAGCCCTCGCCGACCACCGAACCCGATTGGGACTCCAAGCTTTCTCCGGGAGGCACGGGGCTGCGGACCTTTCATCCGCTGGTGATCGCGCTCGCGGCCGGAGCGAATTTCATCGCCCGGGGATTCTCGGGCGACCCCAACGGCACGGCCAGGCTCATTGCCGATGCGATGCGCAACCCGGGATTCTCGTTCGTGGAAATCCTGAGCCCCTGCGTGACGCTGCGTCCCGAACAGCGTGAGTGGAAAAACGCAGTGCGGCCGGCGCCGGTGGGGGCCACCGACGATCCGGCCCGGGCGGCGCGGCGCCTCATGACCGACGACGGTTTCAACATCGGCGTACTCTATGTGGGCAGCCGCAAACCCTATCAACCGCCCGCCGCGAAAACTTTGCAGCGCCTGGCAGACCTGGAGGCCCAGTTCGCGATATGAACGAGACAAGAAAAACCATTCGCCCCAAGGCGAAAGCGCCGCGCAGCGCACGCGCTCAGGCAGCCAATCCGGGAGAAACGCGGGCGGTGAACGAAGCCGGGTTCATGGCGCGCGCCTGGGCCATGGAAGTCGATGCGGCCGAGCGTTACGCGACCCTTGCCGATGCCATGGAAGAGCACAACAACCGCGAGGTGGCGGAGCTGTTCCGCAAGCTCGCGCGCATCGAGCAGCTGCATGCCGACCGCATCCTGGAAGAACACCTGTCGCGGCGCCCCCCGGCGTTGCCGCCCGGAGGACTGCAGTGGGACCGCGGCGCGGAAGGCCCGGAGACGGCCGACCCGGGCGAGCTGCACTACCGCATGCAGCCCTACCATGCGCTCGAGATCGCGCTCGCCTGCGAGCAGCGCGCCTGCGAATACTTCGCCCGCATCGCGCGCAGCGGCGCCGTGCCGGCGGTGCGCAAGGCGGCCAAAGAGATGGCGGCCGAGGAAGCGGAGCACGTGCGCCTGATCGAGGACTGGCTCAAGCGCACCCCCGCGCCGCGCAAGGATTGGGCGCACGACCCCGATCCGCCCGTGGATATCGATTGAGAAAATGGGGTCAGGTTCACATTTCCCAAGGAAATGTGAACCTGACCCCATTTTCGCTTGACGCACGACAAAGAAGCCGGACGAGATTTGAGGTCGAATATGCCGAATAAACGCACTTCGTAGGCAGAGTGTGCTTACTTCCGGCTCCAAAAAGGAAACCGACATGAAAGTCCTGCTTCCTCCGAACTGGGCGCCCCCCATAGGCTACGCCAACGGCATCGCCGCCGATGCCGGTCGCATCGTGTTCATCGCCGGCCAGGTCGGGTGGGATGAGCGGCAGAAGTTCCAATCCGAGCAGCTGCTGCCGCAATTCGAGCAGGCGCTGAAGAACGTGCTGGCGGTGCTCGCCGAGGCGGGCGGCCGGCCCGAGCACATCTGCCGCATCACCGCATACTGTTGCGACAAGCCCGCGTACCTGGCGGGTCGCGCGGCGCTCGGGCCCATATGGAAGCGTTACATGGGACGCCATTTCCCTTGCATGAGCATGATATTCGTGAGCGACCTGCTCGACAGCCCGGGCAAGATCGAGCTCGAAGCAACCGCCGTGGTGCCCTCATGAGCGGCGCTCTGCAGGGAAGGAACGCCGTAGTCACCGGGGCGGGGCGCGGTATCGGCGCGGCCATTGCGCAGGCGCTGGCAGGCGAGGGCGCCCGCGTCGCGCTGCTCGACGTCAACCTGGCGCTGGCCGAGGCGCAGGCGGCGAAACTGCCCGGCGCGTTCGCGCTCGCCGCCGACGTGACCGACGCCGATTCGGTGCGCGCGGCTTTCTCGACCATCCGCGAGCGCGTTGCCCGCATCGACATCCTGGTGAACAACGCGGGGAACGCGCAGTCCGCGCCTTTTTCGAGGACCGATCCCGCCTTGTGGAACCGCATGATCGCGCTCAACCTGAACGGCGTGTTCCTGTGCACGAGCGAAGTCTATCGGGCCATGACGAAGCAGGATTACGGCCGCATCATCAGCATCGCGAGCTCCGCGGGCGTGAAGGGCTATGCCTACGTCACTGCGTACTGCGCAGCCAAGCACGGCGTGGTCGGGCTCACGCGCTCGCTCGCGCTGGAGGCCGCCCAATCGCACGTGACCGTGAACGCGGTGTGCCCGGGTTATACCGATACAGATATGGTCAAGGACGCGCTCGCCAACATCGTGGCGAAGACCGGCAAATCGGAGGCCGAAGCGCGCGCCGCCTTGACCGCGCACAATCCGCAGGGCCGCCTGATCCAGCCCGAGGAGGTCGCAAACGCGGTGCTGTGGCTTTGCCTGCCGGCATCGGCATCGATCACCGGACAGACGATCGCGGTCGCCGGCGGCGAGCTCATGTGATTGGGTCAGACTCGATCACCGGACAGGGGCTCGCCGTGGCGGGCGGGGAGGTGACATGACGAGCATTTCGTTCGATCCGCAGCGCGCCGATCTCACGCTCGGGATCGTGGGCACCGGCATGATGGGCCGCGGCATCGCGCAGATCGCCGCGCAGGCCGGTATCCGGGTGCTTCTCTACGACGCCGACGCCAAAGCCGCGCCCGCTGCGCGCGACTATGTCGCCACCACGCTGGGCAAGCTCGCGGAAAAGGGCAAGCTCACGGCCGAGCAGGTCCAGGGCACGGTGTCGCGGATCGAAGTGGCGCCGGAACCGCAAGCGTTGTCGCCTTGCCATGTGTTGATCGAAGCGATCGTCGAAAAGGTCGAGGTGAAGCGCGCGCTCTTTGCCGAGCTGGAACGCGTGGTGAGCGAGCAGTGCGTGCTCGCGTCCAACACCTCGACCCTGCAGATCACGGCCATCGCCGCCGCCTGCAAGCATCCCGGGCGCGTCGCCGGTTATCACTTCTTCAACCCGGTGCCGCTGATGAAGATCGTCGAAGTGGTCGACGGCGCGCTCACTGCGCCCGCGGTGTGCGACAGCCTCGCCGGGCTGGCGAAGCGCATGGGCCACCGGCCGGTGCGCGCCAAGGATACGCCGGGCTTCATCGTCAACCATGCGGGGCGCGGCTTTGGTCCCGAGGCGCTGCGCATCGTGGGCGAGGGCATCGCCTCGTTTGCCGAGGTGGATCGCATCCTGCGCGAGGGTGCCGGTTTTCGCATGGGTCCGTTCGAGCTGTTCGACCTGGTCGGGCTGGACGTCTCGCATGCGGTGATGGAGTCGATCTATCACCAGTACTACCAGGAGGCGCGCTACCGTCCATCGCCGATGTCCGGCGCGCGGGTCACGGCAGGCCTCTACGGCCGCAAGTCCGGCCGCGGCTTTTATGGTTATGCGGAGGGCAAGCTGCAAGCCGTGCCGGTCGCTGCAGCGCCCAAGTGGAGCGAAACCGCGCAACCGGCCGTATGGATGTCGAGCCGCGATCTGGGTGGGAAGCTCAAAGGGATAGTCGAAAAATTCCAGGCGAAGATCGACGGCGGCGCAAAACCGGCTTCCGGCTCGCTGTGCCTCGTCGCGCCGCTCGGTACGGATGCCACCACGAGCGCGCTCGCCGAAGGTCTCGATCCGCAGCGCACTGTTGCGGTGGATTGCCTGTTCTCGCTGGAGAAACATCGCACCCTCATGACGACGCCGGTGACGCGCGTGGAGATTCGCGACGCGGCGCACGCGCTGCTTTCCGCCGACGGTGTGCCGGTGACGCTGATCCACGACTCGCCCGGGTTCGTGTGCCAGCGGGTGCTCGCGCAGATCATCAACATCGCCGCCGACATCGCGCAGCAGCGCATCGCTTCGCCCGAGGACATCGACAGCGCGGTGACGCTGGGCCTCGGTTATCCCCGCGGGCCGCTCGCCTGGGGCGACGAGCTCGGCCCCGACCGGGTCCTCAAGGTGTTGAATGCCTTGTTCGAGTTCTACGGCGACCCGCGTTATCGCGCGAGCCCCTGGCTGAAGCGCCGCGCGCTGCTGGGCGTGTCGCTGTTGACGCCTGAAGGGTGAGGGGCGCTCGAGCGGCGTGAGCTGCCGCGGGGGGTCGCGAAGCAGCCCCTCATCCGTCTCAGTTCCACCTGCAGCGGGCGTTCGTGGCAATCCCCGACCGCGTGCCGACAACGAACTTGCTTGTGCAGCCGCCGGTGCGAGGTGGCTATCCCGGAGAAGCGTTCTGGTGCCTATCCAGGTTGACGCGATTGAGGAATCAAGAGCTTGCGGCTATGCTGGCCGGACTCGGCCCCGCCAGCGGGGTCTTACGATGCCCCAGATAGGGGTTCGACTTCAAAGTTAGGCCACACACGGAGATCCTGTGCTATCGCCAAAACGAAAACGTCTCAAACCGGGTGAGAAGGTCGCGCTCTCTCTCACGCTGGCACAGGTAGATCTCATCGTCGAACACATCTTTCTCAGCGAAGGATTGCTTGCCACGATCCACGCTGCCAGAGTCCAAGACAATATAGTTCGTACGCGGTGCACGCTTGGCGAACTCGACGAGCTTGCTGGGTGTGTCGCAGCGAAAGCCAAAGACACGAAGGACAGGAGATTTCAGAAGGAACTCGGCGCGATATCCGAGGCAATCGCGAAAGTCGCGCAGGCCTACTACTATGACCTGTCACCACGTCAAACACCGGTCGCCGGCCGCAGGTCCGCCGTGTCCGCGAAAAGCGGCGCGTCCAGGCGCTTGAAGCTGGTTCGCATCGAAAATACCTGAGGCAAAGGTGTGCGCGAGAATGTGCCCTAACTCTATGTGGAACGGACGGGCCTTCAGCGGCGTCCCGAGTGCCAGCATCTCGCTGGCCCGCCGTTCACAACGACGTTAGGCGGCATGCCAAGCACCGAAGTGTTCACCTCAACCATGAGCCGTTCGACATAGGAGTAGAGTAGGTCTGCCTGCATCCCGAGTTAGGAGAACATCGTGAACTCCCAGTACTTCCATCGGCTTGAGGACGCCCTCCGCAACCTAGCGACCGACCCCGCAACTGCCGCAGATCCAATTAAGCGAACGTTCTTGTGCGACGGACAAGACGTCTCGTGCAACGTCAACATTCTTGAGAACAATGCGGATGTCATTCACATCCAGCCGAATCACGATGAGATCGTCCTAGTCCTGCAAGGCGAGTGTGGGTTCCGAGTCGGCGAGGAGACACGCCGAGTCAAGAGCGGTGATCTGATCTTCATCCCTCGGAATACGGTGCATGGTCCTGTCATCGACAGTGGGCGTGTTGCTCTACTCTCAATTTTCGCGCCATTCTTTGACCGCACGAAGAAGAACATTCGGTGGTCCCGTGATGGCTTTCAATAGCCTTGACGTGGCTTCGCCGTTGAGTGCGGGGAGGGGTCAGAATTCCGCCTAACCCCTCCATCGAGCGGACGTCCCAAAGTCGGCTTCGCCGTCTTTGCGCCGCCACTCATGTCGAACGGTTAGGTGCTGGTTTCGAGAACGAGCGAGTCTTGAGTCCGACAATTTTTCGCGAGGGTGGCTTCAGATTCTTTTTCTTCTCTCGTGAGGAGCCACGTATGCACGTTCATGCGTACTGTGCCGACGGGGAGGCCAAGTTCTGGCTTGAGCCGGCGATCGAACTGGCGCACAATCAAGGCTTAAACGAGCGCCAAATCCGCTCGGCCGAATCACTGATTCGAAATCACGAAGGGGAAATTCGTGCCGCTTGGCACAAACACTTTGGAAGCTGAGGTCACAAACATTTCAAAGCATGGTTTTTGGCTGCTGCTTGGAAGTGAGGAGCTCTTTGTGCCCTTCGCTGAATTCCCGTGGTTTAAAGAGGCGTCTGTTTCACAGCTCACCAACGTCGAGTACCCGCAACCAAATCATCTTTACTGGCCTGATCTCGACGTTGATCTGGCAGTAGAGTCCATCCGTCATCCTGAACAGTTTCCTCTGGTTGCGCGCACCAGCACCTAACAAGCCGTTTGAGACCGACGCGGTCGCGGCGGCGCTGCGCGCCTTGCTCGGCGCGGCTCAACGGCGACGTTAG
>Ga0156229_1251_pt2 | contig 12243 bp, 13 predicted proteins | sample RifCSPlowO2_12_FD_116156 | JGI IMG/M metagenome (GOLD analysis project Ga0156229, IMG submission 116156) | Betaproteobacteria bacterium RIFCSPLOWO2_12_FULL_66_14 | reverse complement strand
TGACATGGCGTACGCTCGGTGGTGGGGACAGACCATGTTTTCCCGTGGAAAACGTGGTCTGTCCCCGGTTTGCTGTCGTGGATGTGAAAGGGCGTCATTTCGGGGCGCCGTACAGGCGTCTCATCGAGGATTCTTTTCGGGTCAAGCTCCAGCCATGCGTGCCGAATGCCGCCCATGTTCCAGGGAATTTTTCGAGGCCGCTGCCTCGACCAGGGCGCATCGCAGAAACTCCAGGCCTGCCCCCGTCTTGGCGCTCAGACGAACGCGGCGAATCTTACCATACTGGTCGCGGTCGAGTCCCGGCGGGACCCCGCTCAGATCGATCTTGTTCCAGACGTGAAGCTGCGGGATGGAGGCCGCGTCGATATCGTTCAGCACGCGGTCGACTTGCGCGATCTGCGCATCGCGGATCTCCTTGGACGCGTCCACCACGTGCAGCAGCAGGTCCGCCTGGATGGTTTCTTCGAGCGTTGCGCGAAACGCCGCCACCAGCGTATGGGGCAGGTCGCGTATGAAACCCACCGTGTAGGACAGCACGATGTTGCCGGCCCCGGGGATGTACAGGCGCCGGCTGGTGGTGTCCAGCGTGGCGAACAGCTGGTTGGCCGCGTACGCGCCGGAATGCGTCAGGGCATTGAACAGCGTCGATTTGCCCGCGTTGGTGTAGCCGACCAGCGAAACCGACAGCAACTGGCGCCTTTCGCGAGCGCGCCGCTGCACTTCGCGGCGATGTTTCATCTGTTCCAGCCGGTCCTTGAGGAATTTGACGCGCCGTCCAATCAACCGGCGGTCGGTTTCCAGCTGGGTTTCGCCCGGGCCGCGCAGGCCGATGCCGCCTTTTTGCCGCTCCAGGTGCGTCCATCCGCGCACCAGCCGGGTGGACAGGTGCTCCAGCTGGGCGAGCTCGACCTGCAGCTTGCCTTCGTGGCTCTTCGCACGCTGGGCGAAGATGTCCAGGATGAGGCTGGTGCGGTCGATGACCCGGCAGGACAAGGCCTTTTCCAGGTTGCGTTCCTGGGCGGGGGAAAGCTCGTGGTTGAAAATGGCAAGCTCCGCGTCTTGTTCGCGCAGCACGCGCTTGACTTCCTCGACCTTGCCTGAACCGGCGAACAGCGCCGGGTCCGGCCGGTCGCGCCGTCCCCCTACCACCGCCCGTCCTTCCACACCGGCGCTTTCGGCCAGGAACTCCAGTTCCTCCATGCTTTCGGCGTAGTTGGGCTGGCCCAGATCCAGCCCGACCAGGACGGCGGCGTTGCCGCTCGACGGGCGCTCAAACATGGGAGGCCTCAGCGAGGGTGCGATGCCGCCTGGAAAATCCCCCACGGACGGGGGCGAGCCGGTAAGCCTTCAGTGCCAAATGGTATACGGTGTGCAGAGATCCCCGGAAACGGGGAACCGTGCGCGTCGCGCATCAACCGTCAGAGGAGTGCTGCTCAATGGATAAATTCACGGCACGCGCCGGAACAACAGTGGAAATGGCGTGCTTGTACACCATCTGGGTGACAGTGTTTCTCAGCAGGACGACGTACTGGTCGAATGATTCGATCTGGCCTTGCAACTTGATCCCGTTCACCAGGTAAATCGACACCGGGATATGCTCCTTGCGCAGCGTGTTGAGAAACGGATCTTGTAGTAATTGTCCTTTGTTGCTCATGGGTTCACCCCCGAGTCCTTTTCTTAGGATTGCTACTGTACCGATTTGTTCCTGCCTTGACAATGAATTGAGCCTCTCGAAAGCCCTGATTTTCCGCAAGTTTGGGCATCGGCTGTGACTCTGGGTCAACGGGACTGCGTGCCGGACGGCGCATCTTTACAGTCGTGCCGATCGCTCTTGCCGTGCCTGGACGCCGGCCGGCCCGCCCGCGTCAGCGTCCAGCATAGGGGTTGCGGCCGGCGCGCAGCTCCACCCGCAACGGCGTGCCTTCCAGCTCGAAGGCATCTCGAAAGACGCCTTCCAGATAGCGGCGGTAGCTCGCCGGCACGGCGTCGACCGCGGTGCCGTGAATGACCACGATCGGCGGGTTCATGCCGCCCTGGTGGGCATAACGCAGTTTCGGCCGGATCAAACCGCGCCGCGGCGGCGCCTGCCGGGCGACCGCGGCGATCAACTGCCGGGTGAGCTTGGGCGTAGGCAAACGCTTGGTTGCGGCCGCATACGCCTTGTCCACCGAGGCGAACAGGGGCGCCAAGCCCTGTCCCTTCGCCGCCGAGATGTAATGGAAGCGGGCAAACGAAAGGAAGTTCAGCTTTCGCGCTATGGCGCGCTTCGCCTGTTCGCGCGCCTGCTCGTCCAGCCCGTCCCATTTGTTGACGGCCACGACCAGGGCCCGGCCCTGCTCCAGGATGAATCCGCCGAGGTGCGCATCCTGCTCTGAAATATCCTGCCGGGCATCCACAACGAGGATGACCACGTTCGCTTCGTCGATCGCCTGCAGCGTCTTCACGGCGGAGAATTTCTCGACCGTCTCGAAAACCTTGCCGCGCCGGCGCAGACCCGCTGTGTCAACAAGGGTGTAATGGCGCCCGCGCAGCGAAAACTCCACCCGGATGCTGTCGCGCGTGGTGCCGGGCTGATCGAAGACGATCATCCTTTCCTCGCCGAGCAGCGCATTGGCAAGCGTCGATTTTCCGACGTTGGGCCGGCCCACGATCGCCACACGGGGGTGTTTTGGAAGTGCGGGGTCGGATGGCTCGACCGGAAACGGTTCGAGCGCCATTTCCACCAGTTGCCTCACGCCGTCGCCGTGAGCGGCGGAAATGGCAAGCGGCGTGCCGATGCCGAGCTCATGAAATTCGGCCGTGACCACGCCCGTGTTCATCCCTTCGGTCTTGTTCACCGCGAGCCACACCGGGCGCTCGAGTCGGCGCAGCTGCTCCGCGATGCGCCTGTCCTGGGGCGTGACGCCTTCGCGCGCGTCCACGACGAACACCACGGCATCGGCTTCGGCCAGCGCCGTAGAGGCCTGCTTCGCCATCTCCGCAAGCACGCCCTCCTTCGCCGCCGGCTCCAACCCCCCGGTGTCCACCACCAGGAAGGGCTTGTCGCCCATCCGGCCCGCGCCGTAATGCCGGTCCCGTGTGAGGCCCGGGATGTCCGCCACCAGCGCTTCGCGCGAGCGAGTCAGCCGATTGAACAACGTGGACTTGCCGACGTTCGGGCGACCGACCAGAACCAGAGTTGGCTTCATGTGATTGGAGTGCAGCGACGGGGCGTGCTAATGGCGCGTTTACAGAACCTGCCCGATTTTGATAGTGACGCGGAAGGCGTTGTGCCAAGGGTGAGCGCCAAGCGCGTCACTATCAAAATCGGGCACGCGTACTTGAGCTCACTACGAAGTACAGTCCGTCCAAGACTATTGGGTTCCGAGCGCGTAAACGTTCCCGTTGCGCGTCTGCACCAGCAAACCGCCGGGGAACGGCTTCATCGGGCCGGCGACCGCACTGCCGTCGGTGGCAACGCGCCCTATCAACTGGCCATTCTCCCGCGACAGGAAGTGCACGTAGCCCTCGGCATCGGCCACGGCGATTTCGCGGCCGAGCGCCAGGGGCGCCGTCAACTTGCGGCGGGACAGCCCATCCTGTTTCCACACGCTCGTGCCGTTGCTGCGGTCAAGCGCGTGAACTGCATCGCGGTCGTCGCTCACGAAAACGTAACGGGCGTCCACGCCGAGCCCGGAAATGCTCGACATCGCACGCGCCCACAGGGGCTGGCCGGTGTTGCCGTCGAGGCAGGCGACCCGGCCCTGGTAGGCGACCGCGCAAACTTCGCGCTCCGCGACCCACGGCACGCCGACGACGTCGGCGACGCGCTCCAGCTCGGTAGAGCCGCGCGGCAGCGCCACCGTTCCCTCCCAACGCACGCCGCCATTGTTGAGCGCGATGGCCGCCAGCCTCCCACCCGGAAAACCCGCATACGCGGTCTGGCCTCTGATTGCCAGGCCGGCTGTGCTGCGAACGGTCAGCGTGGGAATGGCTCGCTGATAGACCCAGCGTCGCCGGCCGTCCGCGGCGTCGAGCGAGAACACTCGGCCATCGGAGCATCTGGCGATGACCGCATCGTCGGTGACCAGCGGCGCAGCCAGCACCTCGCTCGACACCCGCGCCCGCCAGCGCACTTTGCCGTCCGCGGCGTCGAGCGCGATCACCTCGCCTTCCGGGGTTCCCACCGCGACGAGCGCTGCGCTCGCACCCACTCCGGCCGACAGCGGCTGCCCGGCATTCGCGCGCCACAGGGCGCGGCCGTTGCTCGCGTCCAGACGCACCACGGTGCCGTCCCGAGCCGCCGCGAACACGCTGTTCTGCACCACCGCCGGCGAGAACGCCGCCTCGCCCGCGCCGCCGACGCTCGCCTGCCACAGCGTGCGCACCGCAAGCGAGCTCGTAAGCTCCGGCAGCGGCGCCATTTTCGGCCGGTTGTCTTCGAACCAGGTGAACGGGTTCATGTAAGCGCAGCCGGCCAGCAGCGCGACCGCAGTCGCAGCGCAGATTGCCTTCAGCCCCCCGACCATGGTCTTAACCTTCGCCGAGTGCGTCGAGCTTGAGCCGCAACTGTTCCTTCAGCTGCTCGCTCTGGGTCGCGCCCTTCTGATCGGCCTTCTCCAGCGCCGCCCGGTAGGCGCTTCTCGCCTCGGCGAGCTTCTTCTGCACCAGATAGATGTCGCCGCGCGTTGTCTCGAACAGCGCTTCGAACCCGGGCGAGGGCGAGGCTGACACGAGCTTCAGCGCCTCGTCATGGGCATTTTCGTCCACCAGCACCTGGGCGAGCCGCAGTCTCGCGACCGATTTCAGCTCGTCCCCTCGGGCATGCTCGACCGCCCACTCGAGCTGCGCCTTCGCCGTTTTGAGGTCCCCCGCCTGGTAATGGATCTTCGCCGACACCAGCGCCGCCAGAGGGCCGTAGGCCGTGCCCGAATACTTCTCCAGCAGCGTTCCCGAGGCATCGCGTGCGGCTTTCGTGTCGTTCGCGCGCGCCGCCTTCTGCAGCGTTTCGTACAGCGCCGCTGCCTCCAGCGACTGCGAGCCGCGGTACCAGTTCCAGCCGTTCCATGCCGCGAAGGCAAGCAGCGCGACCGTTATCGCGGTCAGCACGAGATTGCCGTTGTCGTTCCACCAGGCCCGGAGTGCGGCCAGCTGTTCCTGCTCTTCAAGATCGTAGGCGCTCATGCGATTTCGCTTTTCTCCAAGCTACGGTTTATTGAAACTGCTGCCGGCAGCGCTTCGAGGCTCATGCGTGATTGCGGCCGCGCCTCGCGCAGCGGCTTGAGCGTCACCTCGCCGGCCGCCGCTTCGTCGTCTCCGATGATGACGGCGTGGCGGGCCCCGCTCGCGTCGGCTTTCTTCATCTGCGACTTGAAGCTCCCGCCGCCGCAATGCTGGATGACGCTGCAGCCGGCATCGCGCAGCCGTTCGGCGACCTGATAGGCGAAGCGGGCGGCGCGCTCTCCCTGGTTCACCAGGTACACGTCCCAGCTTCCCGCCTCGGCAAGCCTGCCCCGCTCGCCAACGAGCGCGAGCAGCCGTTCCATGCCCATCGCCCAGCCGCAGGCCGGCTGAGGTTTGCCTCCCAGCTGCTCGAACAGGCCGTCGTAGCGGCCGCCCGCGCAAACCGTGCCCTGCGCGCCCAGGCGGTCCGTCACCCACTCGAACACCGTCAGATTGTAGTAGTCCAGCCCGCGCACCAGGCAGGGATTGATGCGGTAAGCGAGGCCGTGCTCCTTGAGCACGGCCTGCAATGCCTCGAAGTGGGCCATCGACCGGTCACCCAGATAGTCGAGCATCTTGGGCGCACGCTCAACGATGGGCTTCATCGCCGGGTTCTTGCTGTCCAGCACCCGCAGCGGATTGGTATGCGTGCGCCGGCGGCTGTCTTCGTCCAGCGCGTCCATGTAGGCTTCGAGATAGCCCACCAGCGCAGCGCGATACGACGCGCGCTCATGGACCTCGCCCAGGCAGTTGATCTCCAGGCGTATGTCCTGGAGCGCCAGCACGCGCCACAGGCGCGCGCACATCAGCAGCATCTCCGCGTCCACGTCCGGCCCCGCGTAGCCGAGCGCCTCGGCGCCCACCTGGTGGAACTGCCGGTAGCGCCCTTTTTGCGGACGTTCGTGCCTGAACATGGGCCCGAAGTAATACAGACGCTGCGGGCCGTTGTACAACAGGCTGTGCTCGATGGCCGCACGGACGGTGGAAGCGGTCGCCTCCGGGCGGAGCGTCAGCTGCTCCCCGTTCAGCGAATCCTCGAAGCTGTACATCTCCTTTTCGACGATGTCGGTCGCCTCTCCGATCGCCCTGCGGAAAAGCGCCGTCGGCTCCACGAGCGGCGTGCGCACGTTGCGATAGCCGTAGGCGCGCAGCCAGCCGCGCAGCGTCTGTTCGAGGGCTTCCCAGCGGTCCGCCTCGTCCGGAAGGATGTCGTTCATGCCGCGCACGGCACGAAGTGTCTGAGTCATATCGGCGCAAACGCGACGTCAGTGCGTCGCCTTGATGGGTATGTGTTTGGCAGGTTCCCCGGGGTGCGGCGCACGGCCGCCGTCGCCATAGGTCTTTTTCACGTAGTCTTCGATGAGCGCCTGGAATTCTTCGGCAATCCGCTCGCCCTTCAGCGTCACGGCGTGGGCACCGTCGATGTACACGGGCGCCACGGGCCGCTCGCCGGACCCGGGCAGGCTGATGCCCACGTTCGCCTGCCTGGATTCGCCCGGGCCGTTCACGACGCAGCCCATCACCGCGACATGCATCTCTTCCACGCCCGGATACTGGCGCTTCCACACGGCCATCTGTTCGCGCAGAAAAGACTGGATCTTCGCCGCGAGCTCCTGGAAATAGGTGCTGGTGGTGCGCCCGCAGCCGGGACAGGCGATGACCATGGGCGCGAATGATCTCAGTCCCATGGTCTGCAGCATCTCCTGCGCCACCACCACTTCGCGCGTGCGCTCCCCGCCCGGTTCGGGAGTGAGCGAAACCCGGATGGTGTCGCCTATGCCTTCCTGCAGCAGCACCGCCATGGCAGCGGTGGAGGCGACGATGCCCTTGCTGCCCATGCCGGCCTCCGTCAGGCCCAGATGCAGCGGATAGTCGCAGCGCCGGGCGAGCTCGCGATACACGGCGATCAGGTCCTGCACCCCGCTCACCTTGCATGAGAGCACGATGCGATCGCCGGCGAGGCCGAGCTCCTCGGCGCGCGCTGCCGATTCCAGCGCCGAGGCGATCAGCGCTTCGCGCATGACGAGATCCGCCTCCAGCGGCTGCGGTTGGCGCGCGTTCTCGTCCATCAGCCGGGCGAGCAGCTCCTGGTCGAGGCTGCCCCAGTTCACGCCGATGCGTACCGGCTTTTGGTACCGGCATGCCGTCTCGATCATGGTCGCGAACCGTTCATCGCGCTTCACGCCCCGGCCGACGTTGCCCGGGTTGATGCGGTACTTCGAAAGCGCGCCGGCGCAGTCGGGGAAGTCCTTCAGCAGCTTGTGGCCGTTGAAGTGGAAATCTCCGACCAGCGGCACGCTGCATCCCATGGCCTCCAGGCGCTCGCGGATGCGTGCGACCTGGCCCGCCGCCTCGGCCGTGTTGACGGTGATGCGCACGAGCTCGGACCCGGCGAGCGCCAATTCGGCCACCTGCCGGGCCGTGGCTTGCGCGTCCGCGGTGTCGGTATTGGTCATGGACTGCACCACGATGGGCGCGCTGCCGCCCAGGGTGACGTCGGCTACGCGTACCGTGCGCGTCCGGCGGCGCCGGATTTCTTCTGCGGCCATGGGCTGTTCTTCAGTCGAGCGACATGCGCGCCACCTCGACCTTGATGTGCGGGCGCAGGTCCACGGGCTCGTTGCGGTACAGCAGACGCACATGCGCGGCGTTGCCGATCACCAGGGAGAAAGGCGGTTCGCCCTCGATCACCTGGGTCGTGCCCGGGGCATTGAGCTGCGCGAGCAGCGTCTTGCCGGCGCCGTCCTTCACTTCCACCCACGAGCGCTGGCGGAACTCGAATACCAGACGGTTCGCGCCGGCCGCTGCACCGGCTGCGTCCGAGGAGAGCCCCTGCAGCGCGGGCGGAGGGGCGTCGCTCACCGGTGAGGGCTCGACCGCGGCGACCCGGGTCACATCCACCGGGACCGCCGGAGCCGGCACGGCCTCGCGCTTGAATGCCGCTGGCAGGCCGAATTGCCATTCATACAGCACCGCCGCCATGGCGGCGACGATGACGAGCGACAGCCCGAGATAAACGCGCGTCGAGCGGGTGCGCTGGGTGGGAAAGGGAATGTTCTCGTCGTGCAGATCCACGCTGACCGGTGCAGGCGCGTGGCGGCGCTCGAACTCCGCCAGCAGGGGCGCCGCATCGAGCTCCAGCAGCCGGGCATAGCTTCGTATCACGCCGCGCACGAAGGTCGTGCCCGGCAGCCTGTCGTATTCGTCCGCTTCGAGCGCTTTGATCTGCCGGGGCGCGAACTTGAGTCGGGCCGAAACATCCTCCACCGTGAGTCGCTTCTCGCTGCGGCCGCGTGCCAGCATCGCCCCCGGGCCGGGCATCTCGGCGCAAACGGGTCCGGTGGCCTCAGTCACTCGAACAATCCCTTCTGCAGGCTCTCGTACTCGCGCGACCCGGCAAAGCGACGGCGCAATTGCTCGGCATAGCCGCTCTCGGCCGCCTTGTCGCCGAGCTTGCGCTCGATGCGCAGCGCCAGCCAGAGCGATTGCGCTGTCGGTTCCACCGTGCGGTTGAACCGGCCCACCACGGTGCGCGCAGTTTCCAGCTCTCCGCGCCGATAGCGCGCTTCGGCCAGATTGATCAGGGCCGAAAGATAATTGGGATCCAGGCGCAGGGCGCGCTCGAGGTAGTCGACCGCCTGGTCATTGTAGTTGTCGCGCATCGCGCACACGCCGGCGAGGGTATAGGATTTCTGCGGGCTCGCGTAAAGCGGGTTGCGCACGGCGGCGAGGAAATGTTTCACCGCCTGTTCCCGGCGGCCGCCCTGGCACAGGAACCAGCCGTAGTTGTGATTGACGTCGGGGTCGTTGGGCGAAATGCGCAGCGCCCTGGAGAAGCTCGCCTCGGCCCGCTCGCTCTCCTTCAGATCCATGTGCACCAGCCCCAGCACGTTGTACGCGGGCGCGTAGCTCGCGTCGGCGGCGAGCGCGAGGCGCGCTTCCTCCAGCGCCACGCCGAGGTTGCCCAGCTCGTAGTAGGCCCCGGCCAGCTCGGTGTGTGCGCGCGCGCGCGCGCGCGGCGCGCCCATTTCGGCGATCACCTGCCCTTCGAGCTGCGGCTGCACCGGGCTTTCCAGCTCTGCGCCGGGACCGTTTGCGGCCGCGCAACCGGCGAGCATCGCAGCCAACGCCAAAGACGGTACGTATGTCATGCAGCGGCCCTCTGAATGCGCAGGGTGCGGCGGGTACGGTCCTGTATCTGTCCGGCCAGCTGCCCGCAGGCGGCGTCGATGTCGTCACCTCGCGTCTTGCGCGTGGTGGTGAGGATACCGGCTGCATTGAGCGTGTCGCTGAAGCGCCGGATGACCTCGCGCGGCGAGCGCCGAAAGCCCGCACCGGGAAACGGGTTGAACGGGATCAGGTTGATCTTGCTCGGGACGTCCTGGAGCAGCGCTATCAGCTGGCGGGCCTGCAGCTCGGCGTCGTTGACGCCCTCGAGCATGACGTATTCGAAAGTGATGAAGTCGCGCGGCGCGCGGTCCAGGTAACGGACACAGGCCGCGAGCAGCTCCTTCAGCGGATACTTGCGGTTGATGGGCATCAGCCGCTCGCGCAGCTCGTCGTTCGGCGCATGCAGCGATATGGCGAGCGCCACCGGGCAGGCTTCGCGCAGGGCGTCGATCATCGGAACAATGCCCGAGGTCGACACCGTGACGCGCCGCCTGGACAGCCCGTACGCGTTATCGTCCAGCATCAAACGCAGCGCGGTCACGGTGTTGTCGAAATTGAGCAGAGGCTCGCCCATGCCCATCATCACCACGTTGGTGATCGCGCGCGCGGAGCTCGCCAGAGTGCGCGAGGCGACCCACAGCTGCCCGATGATCTCGCCGGCGCCCAGGTTGCGGTTGAAGCCCTGCTTGCCGGTGGAGCAGAAACGGCAGTCGAGCGTGCAGCCCGCCTGCGTGGAAACGCACAGGGTGCCGCGACCGTCTTCCGGAATGAACACCGCTTCCACGCCGTTGCCGCCCCCGACGTCGAGCAGCCACTTGTGCGTCCCGTCGGCCGACACGCCGCTTGCGATCACGCGCGGCGGCTCGATGACCGCCGCGTCCTGCAGCTTGGTGCGAAATGCTTTCGCGAGGTCCGACATGCGCTCGAAGTCCCGCTCGCCCCGCTGGTGGATCCAGCGCTCGAGTTGTCGCGCCCGAAACGGCTTTTCACCCAGTCCGGCAACGAATCGGGTGAGACCTTCGGCGTCGAAGTCGAGAAGGTTCGCGGGAGGATTCGCGGTCATTTATCGCGGATGGATGTCCAGGTCGGGAAAGAAATAAGCGATCTCGGTGCGCGCCGTGTCCGGAGCGTCCGAACCGTGCACGGCATTCGCATCGATGCTCTCGGCGAAGTCGGCGCGTATGGAGCCCTTTTCGGCCTTTTTCGGGTCGGTGGCGCCCATCAGCTCGCGGTTTTTCGCAATGGCATTTTCGCCCTCCAGCACTTGCACCATGATCGGACCCGATATCATGAACTTCACCAGGTCGCGGAAGAACGCCCGTTCGCGATGAACCGCGTAAAATCCCTCGGCCTGCCGTTGCGACAAGTGCATCATGCGCGCCGCGATGATCTTCATTCCGGCGCTTTCGAAGCGCGTATATATCTGGCCGATCACGTTCTTTGCCACGGCATCGGGCTTCACGATCGACAAGGTCCTCTGCACAGCCATCAATGGGTCTCCAGGTCCGGGTCTCGAAGGGCGCGCTGCGCCGGGAAATCGCATCTAACTTTTTATTTTATCAGGCATTTGCTGGCATGTCGCGCGCTTTGGCACGGTTGCCGCGGCCGCTTTTCCGCCATTCGACCCGGGCGGGTCGCGCCGCATCGTGTCAGACATCCTTCAGGCACCCGTCGCGTGGGTCGACTACAGTTCCACCCGCAGTCTGTTTCCTCCTCAATGCGCGGGGCTCAAGCTCCCGCGCTTTTTTTTGGCCGGCGCTGCTCGCATGGTATTCTCGCCCAGCCGCCGTGGCCCGGCAGCACTGCCTGCCTGGGGGCAATGACTTCATTGAGGCAGCGCGACGCGATGCGAGTTCTCCTGGTTGAAGACGATAAGGCGCTGGCCGACGGTCTCACGCGCACTCTGCGCCAATCGGGTTATGCCGTGGACCACGCGTCCACCGGTGAGCTGGCGCTGCGAGGCGCTTCCGAGGAGCATTTCGATCTGATCGTGCTCGATCTCGGCCTGCCCGGCATGGACGGTTTCGAGGTGCTCTCGAAGCTGCGCATGAATCCCGAGACCGGCGGCATACTCATCCTCACGGCCCGTGATTCGGAAGCGGACCGGGTGAAGGGCCTGGATCTGGGCGCCGACGATTACGTGACCAAGCCCTTCTCGCTGCCGGAATTCGAAGCCCGGGTGCGGGCGCTGATCCGGCGCAGCCAGGCAGTGCACAGCCCGGTGCTCGCGTTCGGCCGGCTGACCATCCACACCGTCTCGAAGCGTGCCCAGATCGACGGTGAAGACATCGACCTCACGCCGCGCGAATGGGGCGTGCTCGAATACCTCTTGCTGCGCGCCGGGCAAGTGGTCAGCAAGGAGCAGATGCTCCAGGCCCTGTGTGGCTGGGACGCGTCCCTCACTCACAACACCATCGAGGTGTACGTCTCGCGCCTGCGCTCCAAGCTGCAGAAAGCAGACATAAAGATCAGGACGGTGCGCGGGTTCGGCTACATGGTCGACGATCCCGATGCGGCGTCGCGGTAGCCTCAGGCGGCTGCTCGGCCTCTGGCTGGTGGCGCCGCTGCTGGCGCTCATCCTGCTCTCGGCCATCCCGGCCTACAACCTGGCGGTCAAGGCGGCGAACGACGCCTACGACAACGGGTTGCTGTCTCCCGCCATAGCGATCGCGCGCTACGTGCGGCTGAACGAGGAACGGTTTGAAGTGGACCTGCCTCCGGTCGCCCTGGAAGCATTGCGCGTGGACTCCGTGGACCGCATCTTCTTCCGGGTCACCGGGCCTGACGGGGGCCTCATCGCCGGCAACGCCGCCATTCCGGCGCCGCCGAAGCCCCTTCCCACGGCGGGCCACGACTTCTACAGCAGCCGGG
>Ga0156229_1017_pt1 | contig 12439 bp, 9 predicted proteins | sample RifCSPlowO2_12_FD_116156 | JGI IMG/M metagenome (GOLD analysis project Ga0156229, IMG submission 116156) | Betaproteobacteria bacterium RIFCSPLOWO2_12_FULL_66_14 | reverse complement strand
GTGAATTGTTCGCCGGACTGCACAAAGAGCAACGGCCGGGCCGGCGTTCCGAGGCCTGACGCCGTTCGCACGGCGGTTCCATATGCCGGAAATGGCAGGCAGGCGGGTGGCGAAGCTGGCGCCTAGTAGATGACAATGGCTGCTCGAAATCTAAGGGGACGAAGGATGAATCACTGCGTTCGTGTGCTTCTGGTTGTCGCAGGGCTGCTCGGAACTCAAACGGCGTTGGCGCAAAACTACCCGTCCAAACCGATACGGATGGTCGTGCCTTTTCCGCCCGGCGCGAGCAACGACATCATGGCGCGCCTCACCGCCCAGCACATGACCCAGGCGTGGGGCCAGCCGGTGGTCGTGGAAAACCGGCCGGGCGCGAACAGCATCATCGGCGCCGAAATCGTGGCGAAGGCGCCGCCCGACGGCCATACGCTCCTGATCGGCGTGTCCAGCACCTACACGGTGAATCCGGCAGTGTATTCGAAGCTTCCCTATGACCCGGTGCGCGATCTTGCACCGGTGACGATGATGGGGAGCCTGCCGCTGGTCATTGCCGTGCATCCATCGGTGCCGGCCTCGACCATCCCGGAGTTCATCGCGCTCGCCAGGAGCCGGCCCGGCCAGATCAACTACGGCACGCCGACGATTACCTTCCATGTCGCCGTGGAATCCTTCAGCCAGCTAATCGGCATCCGGCTGAACCGGGTTCCGTACAACGGCAGCGTGCCCACCCTCATGGGACTGATGGCGGGCGACGTCCAGTTCGTGTTCATGGATTCCCCGCCCATCGTGCCGCTGGTGAAATCCGGCAAGCTGCGCGCACTGGCCGTCACGTCGGCGAAACGCGTGCCCTCCATGCCGCAGGTGCCGACCGTCGCAGAATCCGGCCAGCCCGGATACGAGCTGATTTTCTGGACAGGCCTGTTTGCCCCGGCCGCCACGCCGCGCGCGATCATCAGCCGCCTGCAGGCCGAGGCCGCGCGTGCCATGCGTGCGCCGGAAAACAGGGAGCGGTTCGCGGCCCTGGGCATCGATCCCGTCGGCAATTCGCCCGAAGAGTTCGCGGCCTACCTGCGCGCCGAAGCGGCGCGCTACGCGAAGGTGGTCAAGGCAGGCAACATACGAGTGGAGTAGGGCGCTTTACTTCAGGAGCACGGCGCCCTTGTGCACCGGCTGCACGGTGCGCTGGTAGATCGAAAGCCAGCCGCGCTCGCTCCTCGATCCGTACTCCCGCGGCTGCTCGCGCCGCTGCGCCAGCACCGCCTCCGGCACATCGAGATTGACCACCCGTTTTTCGACGTCGATGGTGATCGGATCGCCGTTGTCCGCGAGCCCGATCAGGCCGCCTTCCATGGCTTCGGGCGAAGCCTCGCCGACCACCAGGCCGCGATTCACCAGGCCCGAGAGCTGGCCCTCGGTGACCACACCCACCTTGTCGATGAGCCCGGCGCCATCGAGAGCGAACACCACCGAAGAAGTCATCGCCATGCCCGGGCCGCCTTTCACACCCAGGCCCCGCAGCACCACCACCTGGCCGGCCTTCACTTCGCCGCGGCCGATGGCTTCCATCGCTTCTTCGCGGGAGTGAAAGATGTTGGCGGGTCCGGTGAGCTTCAGGGTGCGCTCGCCGCCGAGCCTCACGATGCCGCCCCCCGGCATGAGCGAGCCTCTGACGATCACGAGCGAAGGCGGCTTGGACACCGGCCGCTCCAGCGTATGGATCACCTCTTCGTTCGCAATCGTCACATCCCGCAGCGCTTCTCCGAGCGTTTGGCCCGATACCGTCCGGGCGTTCAGATGCAACAGGCTTTCCAGGCGCTTCATGACGGCGCGCGCGCCCCCGGCTGCCTCGAGATCCTCGATCAATTTCTCCCCCGTAGGACGGATGGCAGCGAGCAGCGGCACCTTGTCCGCGTAACGCGAGAACAGCTCGTACACATCGACGTCGCACTGCGATTCCATGGCGATCGCCTGGAGGTGCTTCACCGTGTTGATAGAGGCGCTCAGCGAGAGGACCACCATGGCGGCGTTGGCAAACGACTCCGCGGTCATGATGTCGCGCGGCTTCGCGTCGTCCCATACCATCTGCACGATGCGCTCGCCGGCGCGCCGCACGTAATCCATCATTTTCGGGCTGTTGGCGAGCACGGGGGCGCCGCCGGGGAGCGACATGCCGAGCGCTTCGCACACGATGTGCATGGAGTTCGCGGTGCCCATGCCGGCGCACACGCCGGGGCCGCGCACCGCGTTGTCCGCCATCTCGGTGATTTCCTCGAGGCTCACGCCGCCCGAGGCCACGTAGCTCGACTTCAGGAACACTTCCTCGATGTCGATGTGCTCGCCGCGGTACCGGCCGCTTTGCTGGTAGCCGCAGACCACCACGATGGTCGGGATGTTGAGCCGACCGGCCGCCATGAGCTGGCCGGGCGTGGTCTTGTCGCAGGAAGCGAGGCAGAGCATTCCGTCCAGCAGCGCGCCTTCGACCTGGACTTCGATGTCGTTCGTGATGAGGTCGCGCGTCGGCAGGATGTAGCCGCCGCGCCGGCCGGCATTGGTGATGAAATCGCTCGGCGCAGCGGTGCGGATCTCGAAAGGCAGGCCCCCCGCCGCACGGATCGCCTGCTTCACCCGGGCGGCGACCCCGTCCAGGTGAGTGAAACAGCTGGCGAGCTCGGAAGAGCTGTTGACGACGGCGATTTTCGGCTTTTCCATGTCCTCGTCGGTCAGACCGAGCGAGCGCCATTGCGCGCGGCGCCCCGCCCAGTTGGGAGTGCCCGGCTTGAAGTTGCTCCGCAATGTCCTGCGCATTCGTGTTCTCCTTGGGGAAACTGTCGAATCCGGCGCGGCACAGAAGCGCCGAAAAGGGTTCTTGCGGCCGACCGGCTTGACACGCGCGGCGGGTACCGCCTACTGTTGCTGTCTTTCAGGAGTCCAATAATACGCAAGAATGCTGCGCGAGCGCAGCGGCTTTCACGCCTGCACACCTCAGAGGAGAAACCGCATGACCAGGATTGGTTTCATCGTTTCGGTATTGGCCGCAGCCTGGGGCCTTCTCGCGCCGAATGCTGCCACTGCGCAGAATTTCCCGACCCGACCGGTGACGCTCATCGTTCCCAATCCGCCGGGCGGAGCGATCGACATCCAGGGGCGGTTGTACGCACAGAAGCTCCAGGAACTGTGGCGGCAGCCCGTCGTCGTCGAGTACAAGGCCGGTGGCGGAACGCTGATCGGCATGGATTACACCGCCAAATCTGCTCCCGACGGACATACCTTCTGCCTCGCGGTGACGCCGCTGGTGATCCTGCCGGCGCTGCAGCCGAAGATGCCGTATGACACGGTGAAGGATCTCGCGGGCGTCACGCTGACGGCCGTGTCCTCGATCATGATTGCGGGCTCACCCAAGCTGGAGGCGAACACGCTCGCTGAGGTCATCGCTCTGGCGAAAAAAAGGCCCGGGAAGCTCACGTACGGCTCGCCCGGCACGGGCAGCTCGATGCACCTGGCGGGCGAGCTGCTCAAGACCATGACGGGAATCGATATCCTGCACGTGCCGTTCAAGGGAGGCGCCCAAGCCTATCCCGAGCTCATGGCCGGACGCATCGACCTGCTGCTCGATCCCGTTTTCGGTACCTACCGCTTCGTCAAAGCGGGCAAGATGAAGGGCATTGCCGTCACCAGCGCCAAGCCGGATCCTTCGGCGCCCGGCGTGCCGCCGGTGGCCGAAACGGTGCCGGGCTTCAACGTCCTGAGTATCAACGGCGTGATCGTGCCGCGCGCCACGCCGCGCGACATCGTGCGCAGGCTCAACGCCGACTTCCGCAAGGTGCTGCAGATGCCCGATGTGGCGCAGCGCCTGGCGGAGCTCGGGTTGCAGCCCGTGGGCAATTCGCCCGAGGAGTTCGACGCCTTCATACGCTCGGAAATCGAGCGCTGGACCAAAGTTGCCAAGACCGCCGGCGTGAAGTTCGACTAACGGCGCGACTCGTTCAGGACGGCTCGAGCCGGATTTCCCCGAGCCAGCGGCTCTCGCCGGGCTCGACCTCCAGCCGCTGCTGCCGATAGCCGGCCGCCGTCACTTCGATGCGCAGGTCGCGCTCGTTCGGGGGCAAGCCGTCGAACCGGAAATCGCCGAAGGCATCGCTCGCCGCTTGACCGAGCGCCTCGTTGCCTCGCAGCAGTTTCACGCAAGCTCCGGCAACGCATTCCTCGAGCCCTCCCCGCAGGGTGAGCAGCGTGCCTGCGACGAAAGCATGCGTGTAGAGCGCGAGATTCCGATAGTGCACGCGGGTCCCGACCTTTGCCCCGGGGCCAAAGCGCTCCAGCTTCTCCTTGCGGACAATGCCTTTCATTTCGTCGTCTTCAACTTTCAATGCCCGCAGCGCCCCCGTGGGGCAGGCCTGCACCGGACGCGGCTCGGCCCAGCCCGCGTCGAGCAGATGCGCATCGAAGTTCCAGTGCTGCGGCAGCGCGAGCTCTTCGTTCCAGTACACCGCGCCGAAGGGGCAGGCATCGACGATCGCTTTCTGTCCCCTGGCGCGCTCGGGATGGATCTGGACGATGCCGTCGCTGCGCTTGGTCACGGCGCCGTTGGTCGCCGCGCGGAGGCACGCCGGATCGTCGCAGTGCTGGCAGGATTGAAACAGGTACGCCACGTCGACCGCCGGAAAACGCCCGCGCTCGCGCTGGCGGATCTGCACCCAGCGGTGACCGTGAAGCGGCATCTGCGCCGAATAACCGGGAAAGCTGTTGCCCACGTATTCGTCCTTCACGGCCATTTCGCAGTTGCGGCAGCCCGTGCACAACGCCACGTCGAAAACGAGGTTCCACTTTTTCATTTTCCGCCCTTACTTCGAGGCCGCGAGCGCCGACTCGGCGCTCGCCGTTTCCATCGCCAAGGGCAAGGCGCCGGTCCAGGGTTCGACCTCCACCAGGCAGTTGCTGTTGCCCATGGCATCGCCGCGGCTGAACTGCAGCCGCTTGGGGGTGAGAAGGTTGAGGGCGCCGCCGCGGTCGGGCGAGCCGCCCGGCTCCCCCAGCGGCTCGTAGAGCGCGCTGGATTCGTAGCCGTGCACCACCCCGGGGCGCGCGCGGTTCGTCAGCTGCGCCACGCAGATGACCGAGCCCTGCTCGTTGAAGACCCGCACCAGCATGTTGTCGCGGATGCCGCGCGCCTCGGCGTCGGCCGGGTTCAGCCGGAACACCCAGTAGTAGTAGCCGCCGACCAGCACGCGGTGGTCTTCGATGTCGTTCAGGAAACTGTCCTTTGCGTCGCCCTGCGTATGGAAGCTGTAGCGCGGGTGCGGCGTGAGCATCTGCAGCGGGAATTTCCCGGCCCGCTCCGTCTGTACGCTCTCTGACGAACGGACGTACTTCAACACCGGCGGCCGCTCCTGGTCGTCGGGTGCAAAACGCTTCAGCGTTTCGCATTCGAACTCGAACTTGCCCGAAGGCGTCTGCATGCCTTCGAGATACTGTTCCTTGTACTCGGAGGGCAGGGGATGCGGCTCGGGAAGATCTTTCTTGCGCCCTTCGTAGAACCAGCGGTAGGCAACCGGCGCGCGCAGGCGCTCGGGAGGAGCCGGCACGACGTAATAGCCCTTGCGCAGGAATTTTCTCCACGACATGTGCCGCGCCAGGTCGGAAGCTTCAAACATGCGCTGCACCCAGTCGAGCTCGGTCATGCCCTCGGAGAAATACGCGCCGAGGCCCAGCCGATGGGCGAGCTCGCGGAAAATCGTGAAGTCGGACTTCGACTCGCCCAGCGGCTCGATGCACTTGTGCTGCAGGGTGACGACTCGGTGATTGAGCTGGACCTGCGCGTGGTACATGAATCCGGAGACATTGCTCCATTCGCTCACGTCCCAGCGCTCGAAATTGGTGCACGCCGGCAGGATGATGTCGGCGAACTTCGCCTCGCCCTCGAACCAGATCGACTGGTTGACCACCAGCTCGAGATTGGGCGACTGGTACATTTTCATGTAGCGCTGCGAGTCCGGCATGGTGCCGAAGTTGGAACCGCCGTATTTATAAAACAGGCGTACCGGAGAATGCGCCGGGGAAGGGTAGCGCATCTTGAAGAACTGCCCCTCGATGGAGCGCGAGTCGCGCGGGTAACCCTCCGCGTGGCCCTCGAGCACCGCCTCGGGCAGCCTCATGCGGGGGATGGCCTGCAGATGCGTATTGAGGCTGGGGAAGTGCGGCATGCGCTGGTACAGCGAGATGGACGAAGCGGTGTTGTTGAGATCGCCCGACATCCCGCCTTCACCGTAGCCGGGAAAATAAAACGAAGTGTCGATCGGCGTGCCCCACTGCAGGTTGCCGAAGTTGACGCCGGGGCGCCCCAGGCCCTGCATCGCGGCAAGGCATACCATGGCGCGCGACCATTGGTGGCCGGTGGGACCGCGGCACGCGCCACCCCAGCCGTTACCGAGGCCGCCCGCGGCCAGATAGGTGCGCCTGGTGCCCCATTGGCGCGCCAGCGCGCGCGCTTCACGCGCCGGAACGCCGGTCTCGGCTTGCTGCCACTCGGGCGTTTTCGGTACGCCGTCCTCCTCGCCCATGAGATAGCGCTTCCAGGCATCGAAGCCAACGGTGCGTTTCTCCACGAACGGCTTGTCATAGAGGCCTTCTGCAATCCACACCTGCGCGATGGCGAGCGCCAGCGCAGCGTCCGTCCCGGGCCGCGGCGCGATCCATTTGCCGCGCATGAAGACGGCGCTGGCGTTGAGATACGGCTCGATGTGCACCGTCGGGATGCCCAGGTCCTTGAGCCAGGTGCGGCGCAGCGATCCTTCGTAGCCGGCATAGATGCCGCTGGTCGATTCGGGATCGCTCGACCAGAACACCACCAGCTGCGCCTCCTTCAACAGGTCCTCGACCGTGCCGTAGGGCTCGGCCGTGCCCAGGCGCATGCTGTTGCCCCAGTGGTGCATCGCGCCCCAGTACCAGCCTTCCCAGCTGTCGGGATTATGGTTGAGCCGGGTGCAGCCGACGGCGTTGAAAAAGCGGAACAGCGTCGAGGTCCAGTAGCCGACATTGCCCCAGGTGTGATGCGAGGGGTGGTTGAAGACGACGGCGCCCGGGCCGTGCTCCACCTTGACGCGGCGGATTTCGGCCGCGATGAGGTCGAGCGCCTCGTCCCAACTGATGCGCACATAACCTGATTTGCCGCGGTTCTCCGTGCGGCGTTCGCCGTGCGGGTCGAAGTCGACGCGGCGCATGGGGTAGAGCAGCCTATCCTTCGAATACACCGTCGACTTCGAAGCGAGGCCGTGCACGGCAAGCGTCGTCTTGCGCGGCGGCGTGAACCGACGCCCGCGCGCCTCGATTGTCCACGGGCGCGCATCGCTCGCGTCAAAGTCGATCGGCGTGATGCGCAGGATCTTGCCGTCCTTGACATAGACGAAGCACGGACCGCTGTTGGTCATGTTCGTAAAGCGCCGCACCCCGTCACCCATATCGGTGCCGGAGCGCCAGCCGGCGCTCCGGGTGGCCATCATGGCCTGCGTGAACCGGTACACCAGCTCGTCGGCGCCTTCCACGCGCATCTGGAAGGACTTGGCCGCCTCGACCTGCGCCTGCCAGTCGACGGGCGGCGTGAGCAGACGCACCGCAATCGCTGCAGTCTCGTAGCTCAAGGTGACATCGGGCTTGGGGTGCAGCCCGGCGCGCGAACGCACCCGGCCGCCCCGGATCTCGTACCAGCGTCCGACATCGGCGTCCAGCGTGCGAACCTGCGCCACGAAATCGCGCTCAGCCAGCTGCTTGCGGTAGGCTGGATGGCGCCACGCCGTATAACGCATGAAGGCATAGAGCCCGGTGAGCATCGCGGAGAAAATCGCCGTCACTGTGTCTGCCTCCTGGCCGCCCGGCGCTCTAATTGAGCGTGATGCGGTTTTCGCGGATGACCTTGCCCCAGCGGTCCATTTCGAAACGCAGCCACTGATCGAGCTGGGCCGGCGTGCTGCCGACCGTTTCAAGGCCCTTCTCGGCGAACCTGGCCTTGAGATCCGGCGTGGCGAGCGCCTTGGCGGTCTGCGCGTTCACCCGGGCAATGATGTCGGCGGGCGTCCTGGCGGGTGCGAACAGGCCGATCCAGACTTCATAGCGGAAGCCCGGATAGAACTCGCTCATCGCAGGAACGCCCGGGGCGATGTCGCTTCTCTTCTCGGAGGTGATCGCCAGGGAGCGCAGCTTGTTGGCTTTCAGCATGGGCGTGACCGTGGGCACGGTCGCGAACATGACGTCCACCACCCCGCTCACCAGGTCGGCCATGGCGGGGCCGGCGGCCTTGTACGGCACCATGGTGACGTCTATGCCGGCGGTGGTCTTGAACAGCTCCATCAGCAATCGCGCGGGCGAACCCGGACCCACGGTCAGGAAGTTGATGGTGCCCGGCTTCGCTTTGGCCAGCCGCACGAAATCGGCCACGGTCGCGGCCGGCAATTTGTTCTGTGCGACCAGCACCATCGGTCCGCGGACCACGAGCGTGATGGGGGCGAGGTCGGTGAGGGTGTCGTACTCGAGCTTCTTGAACAGGTGCGGGTTGGTCGCATGGCTGTCGAACACTGCGAGCAGCGTGTAACCGTCGGGTGTCGCGCGCACGGCCGCGGCGGTCCCTATGGTGCCGCCCGCGCCCACGCGATTGTCCACGATGAACTGCTGCCCGAGGGATTCCGAGAGCTTGCCGGCCACCAGCCGGGCGCCGATGTCGACCAGGCCGCCGGGACCGTTGGGAACGATGATACGAACGGGTTTTGCGGGATAGCCCTGCGCGGCCGCACCGGTTGCGGCAACCGCGAGAGCAACCGCGGCAAGAATATGTTTCATGGCTTGTTCCTTAGCCGGCATGGCTGGAAGTGAATAGGTGTGCCCATGGGCACGTTTACTGAACCTGCCCGATTTTGCACAGTGACGCGTAAGACGCCCGACTTTGGCACGAAAGCCTCACGCGTCACTGTGCAAAATCGGGCAGGCCTATCAATCTCAATACCCTCGCAATCGCCTAACGCATCGTGGCGGGCAGCCACAGGGCGATTTGCGGAAAGACCATCAACAACACCGTAGTGGCAAAGATGGCCAGAATCAGTATGCTGGTCCCCTTGAAGACCTTCTCCAGCGGCACCTGCCCGGTCGCGCTCACCACGAAGGCGACGATGCCCACGGGGGGAAACACCAGCCCCATGGCCATCATCATCATCGACATGACGCCGAACCAGACCGGGTCGAACCCGAGCGAGACGATCAGCGGAAAGGTGACCTGCAGCGTGAGCAGCAGCAGGGGGATCTCGTCCATGAACATGCTGATCACGAAGTAGACCACGATGATGCCCACGATCACCACCCAGCGGTTGAGGTCCATGTCGGTGACCGCGGCGACCACGAGCTGCGGGATGCGGCTGAGCGCCATGTAATAGCCGAAAATGGTGGCGCCGATGAGGATGAGGAAGATCATGACCGAGGTGCGGATGGTCATCTTCACCGCTTCCACGCTGTCCTTCCAGCTCAGCCTGCCGGTCCACCATCCGATGATCGCCGCCATGGCCGCGCCGACCGCGCCCACTTCGGTGGGCGTGGCGATGCCCGAATAGAGCATGACCAGCACGACGATGATCAACAGCAGGCTGGGGCCGATGCGGGTGAGGCTCGCCCAGCATTCTCTCAACGGCACGCGGGCCAGCTTCGGGGCGTGCGAAGGGCTCACCAGCACCCACAGGTAGACGGTAATGGAGAGCACGATGCCGAGGAGGATGCCGGGGATGACGCCGGCGATCAGGAGTTTCCCGATCGAAGTCTGCGTGGCGATGCCATAGATCACCATGGCGATGCTCGGCGGAATGAGGATGTTCAGCGTCGCGCCGATGCCGACGGCGCCCGCGGCCAGCTCCTCCGAGTAGCCGTGCCGCCGCATCTCCGGGATCGCGATCCTCGACATCACCGACGCGCCGGCCACGCTCGCGCCCGACATCGCGCCGAAAATCCCGCACGCGGCCACGGTCCCCATCGCGAGCCCGCCGCGGATGTGCGACAGCCAGCTGCTCGCCGCCGCATACAGGTCCTTGGCGAGCCCCGCCGAAGCGGACAGGTAAGCCATCAGGATGAACATCGGTATGGTGGACAGCGCGTGGTCCGCGACCGAGCTGTACGGCGCCATGCTGAGGATGCCCATCAGGCGGTTGAGATCGCCCGTGACCACATAAATGCCCACCATGCCGGACACGGCGAGCGAAACCGCTATGGGGATGCCCAGGAGCAGGGTGAGCAGCAGAACCAAAACGGGGAGATACGCTTCCATCCTGCCTTTCCGTCAGCTCACGCTGCAGGCTGCTCCGAGCTGAACAGGTGCGACTGCCCCGAACCCGCCTTGGGGATTTCCATGACCATGAGGACCAGCATGACCGCGAGCCCGAGGGGAATCATGAAATGCGCCGGTCCCACGGTGAGCGGCAAGGTGCTGAGCTCCGTATGATCGGCGACTACGCGCAGTCCCTGCTGGATCGTCGCCACGATCAGCACGGCCGCGTAGGCGATAGAGACCAGTTGCGCAAGATGATTGGCGAAGAACTGCACGGAGCGGGGCACGCGGTCGACGAAGAAGGTGACCCGGATGAGCGCGCCCTCGCGATAACCGTTGGACAGCCCCAGGAACACCGCGGCCACCATCAGGTACTTCTCGGTGATTTCGTAGGCGCCCGTGATCGGGCTGTTCAGAACGTACCGGGCGACCGCGTCGGCCGCGGTGAGGCACATCATGACGAATACCGCGACGGCCCCGGCGTAAAGGAGCAGGACCTCGCAGCGCGCATGCCACTTGTTCATGCAGAATTCACCGATTTACGCGGTGCGAGGGCGCTACAAAAAAACAGCGCCCCCGGAAGGAGGCGCTGCGTTTTCACAACATTCATTTCTTCAGCAACTGAAGGGTGGCATCCAGAAGCTGCTGGGCCTCCGGGCGGCCCTTGGCCTGCATCGACTTCACCCATTCCGTCCAGAGCGGCTGGCCGGCGATCTTGCGCCAGCGTGCCACTTCCTGCGGCGGCGGGGTGTAGTCGATCTTGGTGTGCTTGCCCGCCTTCACCCGGATGTTCACGCGGTCCTCCGCATCGTCGAAGTAGCGTTTGCCGAACTTCTTGGAGCCTTCCAGGCCGCTCACGCTCGTGATCTGGCTCTTCACTTCCTTCGGCAGGCTTTCCCACTTCTGCTTGTTCATGCACATGGAGAAGTACACCGCGGACAGAGGCACGTGGGTGTAGTAGCGCAGCGTCTCGTAGAGCCGGAAGCCATGGATCGCCTCCCACGGCGCCGCCATGCCGTCGATGGTGCCCTTGTCGAGCGCCAGGTAGTTGTCCGGCATGGGGATGAGCGTCGGGACGGCTCCGAGCGCGCGCATCTGCGCGCTGGGCGGGCCGCCGGTGACGCGCAGCTTCATGCCCTTCAGGTCCTCCAGGGTTTTCACCTGCTTCTTCGTGGTCACCAGCGTGTAGGGCTCGCTGGTCCAGAGCAGCAGGACCTTGACGTCCTTGTATTCCCGCTGAATGGCGGGATATTTCTCATAGAGCTTCCACAGCACTTCGCTGCCCTTTTCCGCCCTCGAGAAAGGCAGGAACGGCAGCGAGATGACGTCGGACAGCGGCGTCAATTCGGGCCAGTAGCCGTGAAAGCACCAGCCGATGTCCGCCACGCCGCTCTTGACCGCGTTCCAGATATCGGGGCCCTTGGTGAGCGTCTGGCCCGGATAGATGTCGATCTTCACCCGGCCCTTGGTGGCGTCTTCCACCTCCTTCACCCAGGGCCGCAAAGCGGCGGTCGGTCCCCAGTTGGTGGTCGGGTTCTGATCGGTGAGGGTCAGCTTGATGACCTGCGCCGGTGCCGGCGCAGGCGAAGCGAACAGCAGTGCGAGCGCGGTGAACGCCGCAAAGCCTACGGCATGGTGTTTGTTCATTGCAGTCCTCCTTTTTTGATGAAACGTATCGCTCATTTCTTGCCCTTCGGTAGGGACGAATTGCAGACCCGGCAGGTTCGCACTAGCCTGGCGTGCATGTTAGGAAGATCGCCCTGTTTTGCGGTTTGACATAGGTCAAGAAATAGACAGAAACAAGCGCTTGGCGCGCGCGGCGCATCATATGTCGCGAGGCTTGGCGTTCGGGGACTGGTGACGCCCCGGGCGAGCGGGGCAGTCCGCCGGCCGTCACTTCGAATACGGCGTCTGGTTGAGCAGCAGCCAGTACAGACCAAGCTGGTGCACGGCGCTCGCGAAGTCGGAAAACGCCACGGGCTTGCGCACGTAGCTGTTGGCGCCGCTCTGATAGCTTCGGACCATGTCCTCGTCCTCGCTCGAGGAGGTCAGCACCACCACGGGAATGTAGCGCGTGCGCAGATCCTGGCGCATGCGGGTCAGCACGTCGATGCCGTCCACCCGTGGCAGTTTCAGATCCAGCAGCACGAG
>Ga0156229_1088_pt1 | contig 12461 bp, 13 predicted proteins | sample RifCSPlowO2_12_FD_116156 | JGI IMG/M metagenome (GOLD analysis project Ga0156229, IMG submission 116156) | Betaproteobacteria bacterium RIFCSPLOWO2_12_FULL_66_14 | reverse complement strand
GCGACTGGGTGATCATCTCCACGCCTCGGGGAAGCATCCGGCAGCGCGCTCATCTCACCGCGGACATTCACCCTCGGGTGATCGACTGCCAGCATGGCTGGTGGTTTCCCGAGCGGGAAGGATGGGACCACGGCATTTTCGAGTCGAACGCGAACGTTCTGACCAGCCACGCAGGGCCCTATGACCCCGCCATGGGATCGTATCAACTGCGCGCGCTGCTGTGCCGGATCGAGAAGGAGTAAAACGCCCGCCGGTTTACTCGCCCGTATCGCGCAGCATCGGCCGGCACCGGACCACCTCGTAGTCCTCCGCCCGCTCGGTCACCTCCTGCGGCAGCAGCAGCACGCTCAGAGCGCCCGACTCGAACTCCAGGTTCAGCCCCGGCGAAAGCACGCCGGGCCGCACGATGACGTACGCTTCGAGTGCGCCCTGCAGGTTTTGCAAGTCGAGCAGGATGCCGGGCTCGGTGTCGAGGCTCTTGCCTATGGAGGCGCCTTCCACGCGCAGTTGCACCGGCTGCATGGCCCGGGCGAGCGTCTGAATCCCTACGCTTCCCTGCTGCGGCGAGTCGCGGTTGAAGCGGCGCACCACGCCGAGCACCCAGTTGTCGCCGCCTTCGGGCTGCAGGCCGAGGAGGCACCCGATTTTCAGCCATTCTCCCTTGATCTGCGGCACCACCACGCCGAACCCGCCGGCGCTCACGTTGTCCACGATCCAGCTTTCCACCGCGTTCATGTCGAAGTCGAGCGAGGTCGGCGCACCCAGTGCAGCGAGCACGCCGTCCATGCCATGCGTCACCGCGAGCCGGGTCTTCACACGGTGGCGCGGGTGCTTGCGTTCGGGCGGTTTGGACGACCAGTACAGGGACAGGTGATGCAGCACGTCCAGCACCATGGCGGGGTCGTAGCTGCCTCCGAGGTTCACGGCGGATGGAACGGCGTTGGAAGCCTTCACCTTCTGCGTGAGCTCTTCGAGCTCCTGGAGCGCATGGCCCGCGGCGAAGAACCTCAGCGTCGGCGCATGATGCGGCGGCCGCGCGAGCCGCAGCGGCGGCTGGCTGGTGGCAAGGTCGATCCAGTACGCAATGTCCGGCTGCTGTTCCAGCACCAGCTTGAAAGAGGCGCAGAAATGCGCAATCAGCCGCTCCGCCAGCTCGATTTCCATGGGCAGCAGGCTGTCGGGCGAAGACGCCGCGAGCATGACGGCGCGCAGGAACTCCTGCTCCGCGGATGATTCGCCCGGCACCGCCGGATACACGGTGACCATGGTCTGCGCGCACTTGCGAGCTTCGGCGAGCGCGTACACCTTGGCCACCAGGCCCCACAGCGAATCGTCGAACGGGCCGTAGCGCAGGTACTGCCACTTCATCTGCTGCGCCACCGAGCGCAGAGCGCGCACGGTGACCAGGGCGATGAGGTTCTTCAGCGCATCGGCGCCCTTTTCCCCGCTGCCGTAGAAATTCACCATGGACCCGAATGCCGTCGCCGCGTAATGCCAATAGCCGTGCAGGGCCGTCCAGAGGCGCGATTCCTGGAATTTCGACAGGCGCTGCGAGCTGAGGTAGTCCCGGGTGAGCTTTCTCAGGTGGGGCTGTGCCGATTCGTCGATCAGCAAGAGCAGCTGTGCGCGCTGCTCGGGCCGGAACCCTTCGGCGGTACCCACCGATTCCAGCCAGTGCCCCAGCTCGTCCAGCGCCCGCTGCGGGTCGCCGGCGGGGATTTCTTCCAGGATTTTGCGGGCCTCTTTCAGATCGGCCATCGGATGGTCGGGCTTGGTGGCGAAGATCCTCAGCATGTCCTCTCCCTGACAGTGTGCCGATTGCCGCCGACCGGACGCTTGATGCTTCTTATGTGCCGGGCTTGCCGGCGGCCGAGGCCGAAGCCGCCATTCTAGCGCCTCCCCTCATCGGTGAGCCGGCGCGCCTACTTCTTCGCGGCAGGGGCTTGCACGGGCCTTTCGGGCGTCAGCACAGGCTCGTGGACAAAGCGCCAGTCCGCATAGCGCGCAGCGCCCTTGAAGGTCTCGTCGCGCTTGAGGAAGCCCGCCCTCTTTATGGGCGCTGCCGTCGACAGGCTGTGCACGCCCATGATGGCGCCGTCGGGCGCCTTGATGAGCCCCCATTCGGGCTTGCCGGTCACGGGATCGCGATAGATCTTGCGCAGGTGGCGCTTCGCGGTCATATGCCGGTTGTCCTGGAGAAGGTCTTCCAGGGAGCGCGGGTAGCGCTTCACCGCGCCTGGCGAGTCGTTGTGATAGCGCTCGATGGCCAGGCGCAGCTGGTTGCCCGCGAACAGCAGCTCCTGCTCCTTCTCGCGCTGGCTCGAGTGCGACCAGACCTGCCCGGTGGCGGCAAGCCCCAGGCCGATGATCGCCACCGCGCAGAGCATCCCTATGTAGGTGAAGCCCGCCTCGCGCACCCGGCTACCACTGCGCATAGGGCTTGCCGTTCGACCCGGTGCCTTTTGCGCCGCTGCGCACGTCGTACACGCCGTTCTTGTCCGGCCCGGCGGGCGGCACTGCCACCCAGCTCTTGGCGCTGCGCGTGATCGGGTCTTCGGGGATGCGCCGCAGGTAGCGCTTCTGCACCAGCTCGTCCAGCGACCCCGGGTAGCGTCCCGCGTCGGCGTAGTGCTTGTCCAGCGCCTCGCGCATGACGGCCAAGTCCTCCTGCAACACCGCTTCTTCCGCCTTGGCGAGGCGCCCCACGTAATTGGGCAGCACCATTGCGAGCAGCAGCCCGATGATGGCCAGCACCACCAGCAGCTCCACCAGCGTGAAGCCGCGAAGCAATTTAACGCAATGATCCATTCGCATGCTCACCAGTCCTTGTACGGGATGCCGTTCAGGCCCACGCCGGCGCTGCGGGAATAGACGTCGAACACGTCGGGCCCCGGGCGCGGATCGTCGTGCGGGCTGTGCAGGCTGCGCAAACCCCAGGTCTGCGCGGCCGGCGTGGAAACGTCCTTGTGGAAGGGGTCCCGCGGCAGGCGGCGCAGGAAATAGAGCTTCTCGCCTTTCGGATTTTTCGTGTCGGTGACGCCTTCGACCAGCACGTTGAGATTGGGCGGGTAGCCCGACTGGTCGACCGAGCGGGCGATGCGGTTTTCCTCCACGGCCCGCTTGTAGGCATCGATGGCCTCGCGGATTTCGCGCAGCGAGCGCTTCATGTCCTGCTCCTTGCCGCGCTGCACGGCGACCTCGGACAGCGGCAGCGCCATCGAAGCGAGCAGCGCAACGATCGCCACCGTGATCATCAGCTCGATCAACGTGAAGCCTCTGGACGGTCTCATCGCAGTTTGCCTGTGCAGGTACATGAGGCGACTAGCGGCTCACCGCAATGATGAGAGGCGTGGGACTCTGCGCCGTCATGGTCTTGCCTGCCGCATCGGTCACCGATATCGATTGCAGCCTCACATACGGGGCCGATGCGCCCGCCGCGGCCGGCGTATCGCTCGCCCTGAAGACCAGTCTTGCGACCGGGCCGCGGCCCTTGATGTCCGCGTTGGCGGAGAACGTCACTTCCACGCGTCCGGCTTGCGGTTTGGCGCCGAATTGCGCGCTCGCGTCGGCCGAGGTGATGAGTTGTCCGGGCTCCACGCGCATGAACTGGAAGCGCGACGCGTCGAAGACGACGTCCGCCGACCCCCGCCTCAGCGCCAATGCCGTCTCCATGCCGACCTCTACGGTGAATTCCTCGTTGGGATTGACGCGCGCCGGACCTTCCAGCCGGAAGCTGGTGGGCGCAGGCGCCGCGGGCGCCGGGGAAGGCGCCGGGGCGCGTGGCGCCGGAACCGGTGCGGCGGTGCGCGGCGCGGGGGCCGGCCTGTCGAGAGCTTCCGGAGGAAGCGTGAGCACCGCTCCTTCGCTTTCGGCGCTGGGCAGCATGAGCGGCGCGGAGCCGATGTCCGCTTCGGTCCCGGAGGCGAACTGTTCCAGCCTCGCTTCGGGCCGGGTGAGGTTGCGCACCACGTGCGGCGTGATGAGCAGCACGATTTCCGTGCGGTTCGCGGTGTCGGTGGAATTCGAGAAGATCCGGCCCAGCACGGGCAGATCGCCCAGCCCCGGCACCTTGTCCGCGGTCTTGCGGTCCTCGTTGTTGATGAGGCCCGCCAGCACCTGGGTTTCGCCGTCCTTCAACCGCAGCGTGGTCGCGGCATTGCGCGTGCCGACCTGGTAGGTGAGCGTGCCCTGGGTGTTGCGGATTTCGCGCGCGATATTGCTCACCTCGAGCGCCACTTTGATCCCCACCTCGTCCTCCAGGAACACCTGCGGTTCCACCTCCAGCTTCAAGCCGACGTCCAGGTAGTTCACCGATTCGCTGATGAAACCGGTCGCCGTGGCGCTCGCCGTGATCACCGGCACGCGGTCGCCGATGTGGATGCGCGCCTTTTCCTTGTTTTTCACGCGGATGCGCGGGTTCGCCAGGATGTTGGCGCTGCCTTCCTGCTTCTTGAGGCTGAGCAGCAGCAACGGGTCGGAGAACGTGAGACGCACCAGGCCCGCATTGCGGTTGAGCCATTCAGGCAGCCCGATGCTGCCCGGGGTGCCGGCCGCGCCCACCAGGCTCACGCCCAGCTGGTCGGGCCACTTGATGCCCAGGTTCTGCAGGCTGCTGGCACCGACCTCCAGCACCTCGACGTCCAGCATGACCTCGGGCTCGGCAAGGTCCTGGTTGGCGACGAGCTGCTCGGCCACTCGAACGGCCTCCGGGGTGTCCCGGATCATGAACATGTTGAGCTTCTCGTCGATGTGGATGTCCTTGGTCTTCACCAGCGAGCGCACCATGTTGGCCGTCTGCTTCACGTCGGCGTTCGCGAGGTAAAAGCTCCTCACGACCAGCTCCTTGTAGTTCTGGTTCTTCGCCGGCGTGTTGGGGTAGATGAGCAGCGTGTTCTCGTTGAGCACCTTGCGCTCCAGCGAGTTGGTGACCAGAACGAAGCGGATCACGTCGTCGATGGAGGTGTTGCGCACGAACACCGTCGTGCGCAGGTCCTGCGGCACCTCCTGGTCGAAGATGAAGTTGAGGCCAGCGTGCTTGGAAAGGATTTCGAACACCTGGCGCAGGCCCGCGTCGCGGAACTCCAGCGTCACCGGCTTTTTCAGCGCGGCGGCAAGCCGCGGCGCAGTGGTGGCTTCCTTGGCGCTGCGCTCCTCGATCCTCCGCAGCAGCGCGGCGGCGGCGCGGTGCCGCGAATTCTGGGCGAGCACTTCGCGCACCTTGAGGTAAGCAGCGCGAGCGTTGCCCTGCTTCAATGCGGCCTCGGCTTCGGAGAGGAGCTCGCGGTGCCGGCGGTCCATGCCCAGGGACTCCAGGCCGGTCTTGGCCCGCGTGCTCTCCGGATCGAGGGCGAGCGCACGCCGGTAGGCTTCGTCCGCCTGGTCGAACAGCCCGAGGCTGCGCGCCTGGTCGCCGAGCACCAGGTAGCGCTGCACGCCCACATCGCGCTGCCGGAAGTACACGGCGCGCAGTTGCTGGTTGCCCGGGTCCTGCTTCTGGGCCTCCTGCAGTCTTTCCAGGCCCTCCTCGATATTGCCCGAAGCGATGAGGGCGTTGGCTTCGTCGATCACGGGATTGACAGGCGGGGCGTTTGCGCAACCAGCGATCATGATCGCTGCCAGCAGCGCGCAAATGAAACGGAGCATGTCGTGTTTCCTCGGTGTTCGTTGCAAGGGCTCTCGTGCCGGGGCCGTGCCGGCCCGGGTCACTCGATCGCGGGGATGGCGAGCGTCTGCCGGACGCCTGCCGGCAGATAGGTCATGGTTACTTCGTTCTTCGCGATCTTTTCCACGCGGTATTCGTTGTCGATCGTCTGGCCGGCCTGGACGCTGTAGTGCCGGTTGTCCCGGACGAGAAAAACGGACTGCTTGCCGTCCTCCAGCACCTGTGCCAGGTACTTGAAGGGCAGCGGCGGCGCGGCCGGCTTCGCCGGCTCGGGCTTGCGCCCGGCCTGCAACGGCGGCGCGGAAGGCGGGGCCGGCTGCTTCACGGGAGCGAACAGATTGACGACGGTCGCATCCCGTTTCGGCCGCTTCAGGCTGTCCAGGTCGAGCTCGACCGCAGGTTCAGCGCCGGAACCGCGCGTGGCAACCGCTTCGACGGGAAGCGCGATTTCGCTCGCGTCCGGTTTTTCCCGGCCGCTCACCACCGAGGCGAGCAGCACCAGGACGCCCGCGGCGATGGCCGTGCGGGACGCCACTTGTCGATTGAGGCAGATCTTCATGGCTTGACCAGATGGAGTGTTACGCGAACCTCCGCCTGCACCTGGAGCTCGCTCGCGCGCTCTCTGCGGAATGCGACCTGGTCAAGCGACATGACCGGGATCTCGATCAGCGCGTTCTCCAGGAAGGTACGGATCTGCGCATAGCTTCCCGCCAGCGGCAGGGTGATCTCGTAGCGTTCCATGCGCGTCGCGGTCTTGTGCATGTGATAGTCGCCGGAGCCGAGCTTGATGCCGGCGCCTTTCGCAATGGCCTCGAGCTTCGCCAGCCAGTCCGCGGCTTGCTCCCCGGCATTGAAAAACTCGTAGAAGGCGGCGAGCTTCGCCGCCGGCGTGGCGCCGCGCATCGCGCGCTCAGGCGAAGCGGCCTGCGCGGCGCTGCGTACGGCCTCGCGCAACTCTTCGCTGCGTTGCTGCAGCGGCTTTACGCCCACGTGCAAGAAAAGGAATGCCAGGCCGACCAGTGCCAGCGAAATCATGCCCGCGATTCCCAGCTCATCGCGCAGCCAGCGCATCCGTTCGAACATCATGGTTGGGATTCCTTCCATCGGGCCGAAACAGAGAACGCTACCGGGTTCGGTCCGGCGTTCTCGCGCGCTTCGTGTTTCGCCAGGTGCACGTCCCTGAGGGGCCTTGCACGGCGCAGCGCCTGCACGTAGTTGAGCACCGCGACATAAGTCTTTGCCTCGCCAGAGATCAGTACCGTCCCGGATTCGCGGTCGGGTTCGATGGCCAGCAGCGCGACGTTTTCGGCCGGCACGGATTCCAGCGCGCCAAACAGGCTGGACCAGGGCATGGACAGGCGTGCGATCGTTTCCCGGGCAAACGCAATTTCCTCCGGCGCGGCGGTTTGCGGGCGCGCCGCTGCGCGGCGGGCCGCGGCGGCCGGCCCGCCGAGCTCGGCCAGGCGCGCCTCGGACGACGCGATCGACGCACGCAAGTCGCGATACGACAGGGCGAGGTCGCCGATGAACACGAGCGCCACGGCGAGCAGCAGCCAGCCCGCCCAGGGCGAGGCCGGTTTCGCCCTGCAGAAATCCAGCTCCAGGGCGTTCATCATCGTGCAGCGTGCGCCATGGCGGCATCCGGCGCGCCCGCCTCGAATTCGTCCTCGCCGGTCCAGTCGGGTACATGCAACGCCTCGCGCCCGTTGACCGCGAAGTCCTCGTTCAGAACGAGCACCGACCTCGTATACGGCTGGTCCAGGGCGAGCACGGCGCACTCGCGCTCCAGGATTTCACGCAGCGGCGTGCGCCAGCCGTCGTCCATGCGCCGCGAGCGGACGGCTCGCCACGTCCCTTTTTCGATCAACGCGAGGGTCAGTCGACCCGTCTCCTTGATCACCAGCCAGCAGGACTGCTCGCCTATGTCCTTGCGCAGGGCATTGAAAGTGGTCATGAGGTTGGGCTGCGCCGAGGCGAGCTTCGCTCCGCACTCGGCGACCCGGGTCCTCACAGCGTCGATGAGGGCGGCGTCGGCCGCGGACACGATGCGCTCTCCGCCGCCTTTCGCCGCAGAGACGCGCACCGCCCAATTCCCGGCTGCCACGCCATGCACGGCCGCCAGCCGGTGGCGGGCAAGCGCGAGCCATTCGTCGTCCCGTTTCAGCGCGTCGTTGGCGGGCAGCAGCGCGTAGCGCACGAAGTGATTGGACAGGACCACGGTGACCTCGGGACGGTGCAGCTCGGAAAGGGCGATCGCCGATGGCAACGCCTCCACGGCGGGCTGCCAGTCGCCCGGATCCTTCGCCGCCTCGACCATCATCATTTCGCTCCTGTCCGCGGTGCGGTGAAAGCCGCGCCGGCGCCCCGCCAGGAACAGCCGGTCGGGGGTGAGGCCGACACGCAACTGGTTACGCAACAAACGTGACACGATTGATCTCCTCCAGAGTGGATACGCCGGTTCTCACCAGCTCGAGCGCCGCCTCCCTGAGCGGTACCGTCCCGGCCGCCCGCGCCGCTTCCTTCAACTTGCGCACCGGCTCCCGGGCCACGATGAGCTCGCGCAGGTCGTCGTTCACGACCAGCAGCTCGCCGATCGCCTTGCGGCCCTTGTAGCCCGTGCCCCGGCAATGGGCGCAGCCGCGCCCGCGCATGAACCGGTACTGGCCGCGATCCCCGGCATCGATGCCCGATTCGGCGAGCATCGCATCCTCCACGCGCTGCTCCACGGCGCATTCGCGACACACCACGCGCACCAGCCGCTGCGCGAGCACCGCGTTCAGCGCCGATACGAAGCTGTACGTATCCACGCCCATGTGGGTGAAACGCCCCAGCACGTCGAAAACATTATTGGCGTGCACCGTCGTGTAGACGAGATGCCCCGTGAGCGCCGATTGCACGGCGATCTCCGCCGTCTCGGGATCGCGGATCTCCCCGACCATGATGCGGTCCGGGTCGTGGCGCAGGATCGAGCGCAGGCCGCGCGCGAACGTCAGGCCCTTCTGCTCGTTCACGGGTATCTGCAGCACCCCGGCCAGCTGGTACTCGACCGGATCCTCGATGGTGACGATCTTTTCCATCCCCTTGTTCACTTCGCTGATGGCGGCATAAAGGGTGGTGGTCTTGCCGCTGCCGGTGGGGCCGGTCACCAGCAGCATGCCGTACGGCTCCGAGGAGAGCTGGCGCAGCAGGCGTATCAGCCCGGCGTTGTAACCCAGTTGATCGAGCGTCAGGCCGTGCAGCTGATCGGACAGGGTCTGCTTGTCCAGAACGCGCAGCACCGCGTCCTCGCCGAACACGCTCGGCATGATGGACACGCGAAAATCGATCTCCCGCCCGCCCCGGCGCGCCTTGAAGCGGCCGTCCTGCGGCACGCGCCGTTCGGCGATGTCGAGCTCCGACATCACCTTGACGCGCGAAACCACGTGTTCGGCAAGCTCCACGCCGCGCATCTGCTGGGCCGGCGTCAGCACGCCGTCGATGCGGTACTTGATGGACAGGCCGGTGGGCGTCGACGCCAGGTGAATGTCGCTCGCCCCGGTGCGCAGCGCGTCGTAGAGGGTGGAGTTCACCAGCCGCACGACGGTGCTGTCGGTCTCGCTGATCGTCTCGAACGAGATCTCTTCGGCGTCCTCGCGCGCACCGTCGCCTTCGGCGAGGCCCGCCGCAATGCCGTCCAGGGCGCGCAGCTGCGCCTCCTGGTGCGCGAGGTAGGCCGCGATATCGAGCCGGTGCGCAAGCCGGTAGCGAAACGGCTCGGACGCGCGATGCTCCAGCCAGTCCTGCGTATCGAGGTCATAGGGGTCGCTCAGCACCAGGGCCAGGTCGCCGCCTCGCGAACGGAGCGCCACGCAACCCCGGCGCAGCGCTTCGGCGTAAGGGACCAGGTCGAAGACGGGCTCGCCCGCGCGCAGCTCATCGAGCGACGTGGTCGGCAGTTTCATCGCGGCCGACAGCCGCGCCACGAACTCGGTCGGGCCGCAGGCGAGGCGCTCTTCGAGCACCTCGATGAGCCTGCGCTCGGTGCGTTCGCATTCGGCTCTCGCCGAGCGCAGCTGCTCGGCCGGAATGACGATGATCGGTTCTGCGATGTTCACTGTATGTTCCCCGCCAGCTCGAAGATCGGCATGTACATGAGCACGACGACCAGTCCGATGGCGATGCCGAGCACCGCCATCAGGATCGGTTCGAAGGCGCGCATGAACCAGTCGACGAAACGCGAAATTTCCTCGTCGTGAAAGCGTGCAACCCTTCCCATCATTTCGCCCATCTCGCCGCTGCGCTCGCCGACGGCCATCATTCGGCTCGCGACCGGCGTGGCGAGCCCCATCGCGCCGAACGCGGCGGACATGGGCTGGCCCTGTTCGACCAGCTCCCTTGCCCTTTCGAGCTGCGGTCGCAGGTGCGCCGCAAGGAGCTCCTTCACCATGTCGAGCGAGCGCACCGCGGGAATGCCGGCTCGCAGCAGCATGCCGACGGTCCGGTACAGCCGCGCAAGCTGATAGAGCTTCATGCGTTCGCCGAGGCCGGGCACGCGCCACAGCCTGCCCATGAACCAGGCGCGGAAAGACGCCTGCGACACGCCGTAGCCGGCAGCGAGTCCTCCGAAGGCCACCATCACTGCGATGGTCATCGCGTTTCGCTCGACGCCGCGGCCGACGGCGAGCAGCATCGCGGAGAAAAACGGAAGCGTGCTGGAAACGTCTTCGTACACCCGGGCGAAGCGGGGCACCACGTAGAACAACAGGAACGCCATCACCAGCGCGCCGACCACGGTCAATATGGCGGGATAGATGCTCGCCGAGATCACCTTCTTGCGAACGCGCTCCAGCTCTTCCTGATAGGCGATGTAGCGCGACAGCGCTTCGCGCACGTTGCCCGTGCGCTCGCTCGCCTTCAGCGTGGCAACGTAGAGGGGCGGAAAATGCCGCGCATGGTGGCTCACGGCCTGGGAGAACGGCTCGCCCCGGTAGATGGCCTCCAGTATCCCGGCCAGCACGACCTGCCGCTCACCGTGCGTTTCCTTCTCCGAAAGCGTCTGCAGCGCCTCCACCAGATTGAGGCCCGCCTCGAGCAGCGACATCAGCTCGATGGAGAACAGCGTGATCGGAAAGCCCGTGGAGCGCCCGGGCAACGCGGGCAGCGCGAACCCCCGAGGCCGCGCCGAGAGCACGCTCAGCCCCTGCTTTTTCGCCCCCTTCAGCGCGGTGGCGAGATCGCAGGCGCTCAAAGTGAGCGCGACGATTTTCTGCTTGCCGTCGAGCGCTTTGATCAGGAATTGCATCGGAAGCCGGATCCGTTATTCGCGTTATCTCCCTTGCACCTGCGCCTGTCGCGCCGGTTGAAGCGGCCGCGTTCGCCCTGCGCTCCCGAGTGCGCAAGTCAGCGGGCTGGGCCTGGACCGATGAACGGTCTTCGGTGGCCTTCTACGGGAAGCACTGTAGCTGGCGGCCTTCGCAGAGCCTATCGGGTCGTTCCCTAGCTCAGGCTACGAAATCCCTTAAGCCGAAAGACTACATACTGTCGATCGAACGCTACGACCGCGGAGCAACGACCACGCCTTCGTTGAACGTCACGACGTTAGAGAGGGCAGGACCACCACGAAGCCGCGGCTGTCCCGGGCGAGCCAGTTATGCGGCGCGCTCAGCGTCTTGATGCGGCTCGCAGGGTCGGCATACCGGAGCCCGCCTTAAGTGCGCCCGTCGCGCTGGGTCGCGACCTGCTGCGGTTGCGCGACGCCGATGCCGATATCCGCGTCCTCGCCGACGCCGCCCTGCTTGCCGTCGCGGCCGAAGGAGAAAAGGTCGAACTCGGTTTTCTGTCCCGGGGTGCGGTAGACGTAGGCCTTGCCCCAGGGGTCGCTCGGCACGATTTTCTTGAGATAAGGGCCGTTCCAGTTCGGCTCGTTTGCGGGTTTCTGGACCAGCGCCTGCAAACCCTCCTCGGAGGTGGGGTAGCGCCGTGTGTCGAGGCGGTATTGATCAAGCGCCTTTTCCAGCGCGTCGATCTGGGCCCGGGCGACCTGGATCTCGGACTTGCCCACTTGGGCGAAGTACCGTGGCGCGACGTAGCCCGCCAGCAGGCCGATGATGACGATGACCACCAGCAATTCCAGCAGGGTGAATCCATGGGATGGCGTTCGGGCGTGGTTGAAATTCAAATACATTTTTGTACTCCCTCTCAGGGCTGCATCGAAGCTTGGAATGAGGCCGGTCGGGACATGTCCCGGATTGCCTGCCATGTCGGTCGGCATCGTCTGCCTGACACCATGTGATCGGGGACGTCATGGCCCAAGCAACGCATGTGCCACAGAGTTTTAAGCAGGAACAACAGAGGTATAGAAAAAAATCAGGAGAAACCAGATGAGCTTTTATGTCGTTGTTGAACGACAACTTTCGCCCTCGCGCCCCGATAGCTTGTCGATATTCCTCGCGAGAGACGTCGAGCGAGCCATCGGGGGACACCTGTCGTCAGCGCCCGACATAGACTCGGCGCATTATATCAATCCACTGAAAACATTAGAAAAGCTGTGTCGCTGGACGACGACATTGGGTAGTGTTTTATCTACGGGGCACTCGAGAAATGATGCTGGCGAGACGACTCGAACGTCACGTCAAAAGGTTCTTCCACTGGCTCGCGGGGCAACCGGGCTACAAGTCTCGTCTTCAGTATTCCGACGCGAACAGCATTCCCGCCTGATCCATCGTCTCAAGCGCCAGGCCGCAGCCGCGCGCGACGCAGGTAAGGGGATCTTCGGCGACGCTGACCGGCAGACCCGTTTCCTCCATCAGCAACCGGTCGA
>Ga0156229_1321_pt1 | contig 12734 bp, 10 predicted proteins | sample RifCSPlowO2_12_FD_116156 | JGI IMG/M metagenome (GOLD analysis project Ga0156229, IMG submission 116156) | Betaproteobacteria bacterium RIFCSPLOWO2_12_FULL_66_14 | reverse complement strand
CTCCTTCATGGCAGTGAACAAACGATCCAATAACGTTTGCTGGCATCGGATCTGGGCGAAATAGCGCGGGTAGCGCTCCGCCCGGCTGCCCGCCGTATTGAGCGCGTGTTCGCGCGGGGGCACCGATGGCGCGTTGTCCAGCCAGTCGCGGATCTTCGCGCGCAGGTGGCAGGATTCGTCCAACACATAGGGATAGTGCGGAATGAGCAGGTGCGCAAAAAACGCATCGCCTCGCGCAGCGTGTCGAAGGTCGCTCTCCAGATTGGCGAGCACTGGAAGGACGGGTATGGGTCCGACGCGGCTCGTGACCTTCTCCCAGGCGGGAAGAACGGGAAACGAGCGCCTCAGCTTCGTCCCATACACCGTGCGCGCCTTCTGGATATAGTACGAGCCGGCGAAAAAGCTGTGAAAAATGAACTTCGCCCGCTCCAGAATGCCCAGGTTGGTCTGATACACGGCGCCGATTTTGCGGCTGCTGTAGTCGTTGCAGGACGAATACGTCACACCGGGCACCCGGCAGAAATCCATGTAGTCGGACTGATAGACGTGCAGCCGATACCCGCGCGCGAGAAGATGCTTGAAGTAGGCGCTTTCTTTCAACAGATACGGCCGTGATTCGCCGTTGACCAGGTGGGCCCAGGCGTCGGCCTCGGAGGTGAAGTTCAGCAGGTTGGCAAGTGAATTTCGCGTGTCGAAGTATTCCGAGTAAGCGCCGGTATAGAGGCGAAAACCGCGTTCAACATAAAAGTCCGTGAGCCAGCGCCGCAAACCCGCGCTGTCGGCCAGCTCGGCCGGAAGTCCGTCGATGCCGATGTGCTCGTCGAGGACCAGATGCAGGACGACCGGCAGGCTGCCGTTCGCGCTCCCGGCCCCGGCCTTGACCTCGCGGCGATCCCGCACCCGATCGTCCGTGCCGGGTGCCGGGATCACGAGAGTAGTCACGAGGAGCACTGCTGAAGCGACCGACACCACCGAGGCAATGTGCCGGCGCAGGACCCAGGCGAGCGCGAGGCATGTCACCGGTACCAGCACGAGCAGGACTTTGGAGCCCTCCAGACGGTATATCAGGTCTATGCAGAACGCGGCCGTGGCGCCGAGGAACAGCGCCGCGGCCGTTCTCGCTCCCAGAACGACCGCGATCCCCAATGCCCCGCCCGCGGCCACGCAGACGGCCAACAGGATGCCTGCCTCGGTGCTGATCAGCGGATACGCGTTGGCGACGAGGAACGTGCTGAGCGAGGCGGCGAGAAGCAGCGTCAACGCGACGAAGTAGGCCACGCCGCCGTCAGTTTTTGGCGCGCCCATCATCCCGGACCTTCCAATGGCCCTAGGTCCGCTCGAACCAGTACAGCGTTCGTCCTGTCGCGGAGATTCTCTCGACCTTGTGAATGCGGGCTCTGGCGCTCAGGGCGTGCTTGAAATTCTCTTCCGAGTAGTCCGGAAATATGTCCTCACGAAAGCGCAGAAGCTCCCGCACCATCGGGTCGTCCTTCTGAACGAACTCGATCACTCCGGAGCGCGCCAGTCCGACCAGCCAGTCCACGACGTAGGAAAGCGGCACGTTCTTCGCGATGGCGAGATGGTGAACCAGCGCCAGCGCAAGAAGCGCATCCGCGGGGCCCCGCTCGCTCAGTCCCTTTCGCTCGTGCTGCGCCCATCCCTGGCTCGGCGACGGATTGGTGATGTCGACATTCAGGGGCAGAAGGTTGAGGCTCTGGGCTCTTGCCATCGCGTAGGCCCGTTCGATCGCGCAGGCGTCGAAGTCGAAGCCGATCGCGAGCGCAGCGCCCGCTCGCAGCGCGACCTTGGAATATTCCGCGGTGTTGCAGCCCAGATCCCAGAGCAGAGCAGGCCGGGTTGCGCCGGCGAAAGCGCTGACGAACTGCGCCTTCTTCTGCGCTTCCTCATCCCTGTAGGAATTGTCCTCGGCGTAGCGGCGCCAGACCGTTTCCTCGCCGTTGGGCGTCTGGAGCGAGTCAAGCCAGCTCCTGAGCCCGGTCAACATGGCGCGAAACGAGGAGCGCGGCAGGCGAATTTCCTTCATCGCCCCGGGTACGCGTCTTTTTGTCGATAGTCTCTCGAAGGCGGCCTGCAGAACGACGTGCTTCATGGCGTTCCAGGACAACTTGCTCCTGAACGGCAGCGCGTTCGCAAGGTGCTGGACGGGGATGCCTTCGATGCTGCCACGATACCACGCATTGTGGGGTATGCCGAGCAACGCCCGCAGCAGCAGCGGATTCACGAACTGGTCGCAAAATTGCCTGTGCCCCACCCAGATTTCGCCGTCGCGATACGGGCGAAAGGACAATGTGTCGATGAACACGGGCGAGGGACCTTGAAACTGGATGTTGTAGGCCGATGCATCGCAGAGCGTAATGCCCCGGTCCAGGCAATGCAGATGCACGTCCAGGTGAAGCAGGGCCGCATCCTTCAGGGCGTGAAAACACCACTCATAGGGATACGAAATGAAAGCGAGCTTGGGGTGCTCGACCACGTAGGAGGCCGGTCCGCCGGCCGAGCCCGCGGCCGCCTTGTCGACACGGCGCTCCTCGATCACCCATCCGCGGCCGGCCAGTTCTTCGAGGATGCCGGTGCGCCGCACGCTGTCATGATCGGCAGCGGCGGCTGGCATGACGGTGCGATACACATGGCCATTCACCACCGACACGCTGCCGCTGGGGTCGCGGAATGAACCCGCGTCCCGGTAGGCGGCGCTCATTGCCTGGTCTGCTCTGATATGGCCCGATCAGCGACTTTCGGTTCTTCCGCCGGCAACTCCGTCTGCCCTCGCAACCTTCTGAAAAAGGCCTTCACCTGGCCCCAGTACAGACGCAGCACCACCATCAGGCCCGCGATTCCGGCGAGCAGGCCTTGCAGAAGGACGCTTCCCGTCGCCGGATCGAGGTACGCGTATGCCGGCATGGCAAAGAGCAGCGCGCCTCCTCAGATGACAACCGGTTCAACAAAACGCGCTGCGATCCTGAATCTCGTGCGAATCATCGTTTCCGATCCTTGAAATACGCAACTCCGGCGCGGCGTTGCCGATAATTGATCGTAGGCGCGTGCGCGAGCGTATGCAGCAGTCCGGCCTAGTCCGGCTGGATCAGCAAATGTTCAGCAAATGTGGACCGGACAGAGGACGGCACAAAGCGAACGCTTGTAATGGAGGAGAAGCAGGTTTTCGCGCGACGACCTGCGACTACTCGCCCCGCAGCGCCTCGATCGGATCCAGGCGCGAGGCGCGGCGCGCGGGCAGCACGCCCGCCGCAAGACCCACCGCGATCCCGACCGCTTCGGCAAGCACGGCGTAAAGCCACGGGGTATGTACCGGCAGCGCCGGGAAAACCAGTTTCAACGCGAGCGCGATCCCCCAGCCGAGCGCAAGCCCCGCCGCGCCGCCGATGGCCGCAAGCACCACCGCCTCGCCCAGGAAGAGCGCGAGGATGCTGCGCCGCGTGGCGCCGATGGCCCGCAGCAGGCCGATTTCGGAAGTGCGCTCGGCGACGCCGATCGTCAGGATGGTGAGTATGCCCACCCCGCCCACGAGGAGCGAGATCGCACCGATGGCGGCCACCGCAAAGGTGATCGCATCGAGCACCGTGCCGAACACTTCGAGCATTTTCTGCTGCGGGGTCACGGTGAAGTCCTCGGCGCCGTGACGCGCGGCGAGAATGCGCCTGATGCCCCGCTCCACCTCGGCAAGGGGAGCGGTGGGCTCGTAGGTGAGCTCGATCTCCATCAGGCTTTCCCGGTTGAACATTTCCATCGCGCGGGCCACCGGAATGAAAACGGTGTCGTCCAGGTCGAAGCCGAGCACCTGCCCCTTGGACTCCATGACGCCGATGACGCGATAGCGCTCCCCGCCGATGCGCACGCGCGCCCCGAGCGGGTTCGCCGCGCCGAACAGTTCGCGCGCGGCCCTGGCGCCGAGCACGGCGAACGCGCGCGCGGCGCGCGGATCGTCGTCGGGGAGGAACGCGCCGCTCGCCACCTTCATGCGAAACACTTCCAGGAATTGATGGCCGACGCCGTAGAGCGTGATGCGCCGGGTCCTTCCCGAATGGTTGAGCTCCGCGTTGCCCTGGATGAGCGGATTGGTGACCAGCACGTAGGGCGCGCGCTCGAGCGCGATCGCATCCTCGATGGCGAGCGGCCGCACCGTGTTCACCGCGCCGAGCGATGCGCCATGGGTCTGGATCTTTCCCGGCGTGATGGCGATGATGTTGGTGCCGAACTGGGTGAATTCGGCCACCACGAAGCGGTGCAGCCCCTGGCCTATCGAGGTGAGCAGGATCACCGCCGCGATGCCCACCGCGATGCCGAGCGCGGTGAGCGCCGTGCGCAGCCGGTGCGAGGCAAGCGAGCCGAGCGTAAAGCGCACGAAATCCGCGGGGCTCATCGCTTCGAAAGCGAGCGAACCGGGTCGAGCCGGGCGGCGCGGCGCGCCGGCAGGACGGTGAACACCACCGAGGTGGCGATCGCGGTGAGCGGCGCGGCGATCACCGCCCACCAGGGAGGCGTGAAAGGGATGCTCGGATAGATCTGGCCGATCGCCCACTGGGCGAATTTGCCGGCAGCGAGCCCCAGCACCGCTCCGCCCAGCGCGAGCAACACCGCCTCGGTGAAGAAGGCCAGGCGGATCTGCGCGGCGGTGGCGCCGAGCGCCTTCAGCAGCCCGATTTCCGCGCGCCGCTGGGTCACCGCGATCAGCATCACGTTCATGATGAGGATTCCGGACACGGCGAGGCTGATAGCCGCCAGCCCCCCGACGGCGAGCGTGAGCGCCCGCAGGATGCGATCGAAGGTCGCCAGCACCGCGTCCAGCGTGATCACCGTGACGTCGCGCTCGCCCTCGTGGCGCTCGCGCAGGATCGTCTCGATGTCGGCCTTCGCCTGCGCGATCTGCTCGCGGCTTTTGGCCTCGACCAGGATGCGAAACAGCGCTTCGGTATTGAACAGCGCCTGAGCCGCGGCAAGCGGCACGATCACGATGTCATCGGTGTTGAACCCGAGCGACTCGCCCTGCGAAGCGAGTATGCCGATGATGCGAAAGCGCCGCTCGCCGATGCGCAGCCACTCCCCGAGCGCCGGTCGCGCCCCGAAGAGCTCCGCGGCCACCTTGGCGCCGATGACGCACACCGGCTGGCTGTGGCGGGGATCCCCTGCGGGAAGAAAACGCCCCTGCGTCATTTCCATGCGCCGGATCGCCATCAGCTCGGCGGTGGAGCCCAGCACCGTCGTTTCGCGCCGGCGCGCGCCGGCGCGCACGTCCCCGGCGCCGACGATGAGCGGCGCGAGCAGCCGGATGGCCGTGCTGCGCTTGAGCGACAGCGCGTCGTCGAGCGTGAGCTCGCGCGGCGTCCTCCCGAGCAGCACGCCCGGCATGGCGCCGGCGGTTTCGCTCCGTCCCGGCAGGACGCTCACCAGGTTGGTGCCGAGCGAGCCGAACTGGTTCACTACGTAGAGCCGCGCCCCCTCGCCGATGGAGCTCACCGCCACCACGGCGGCGACGCCGATCCCCATGGCGAGGAGGATCAGCAGCGTGCGGGTTCGCGAGCCGCGCAGCACGCGCCAGGAGAACTGTACGGTGTCGGCGGCGCGCATGTGCGACCTAATCGCGGCTGTCGGAGACGATCGCACCGTCGACCATGCGGAGTCTGCGCCCGGAACGCTCGCCGATCTCCGGGTCGTGCGTGACCACGGCGAGGGTGCCGCCGCCGGTGTGCACGCGCTCGAGCACGGCCAACACCTCCTGCCCGGTATGGCGGTCGAGGTTTCCGGTGGGCTCGTCGGCGAGAATCAGCGCCGGCCCCATGGCCATGGCGCGCGCGATGGCGACGCGCTGGCACTGCCCGCCGGAGAGCTCGGCCGGCCGGTGATGCGCCCGGTCCTCCAGCCCGTACTCGGCCAGGAGCCGGCGCAGCCGCTTGGAGCGCTCGGGCGGCTCGATTCCCGCGAGCACCATCGGCAGCTCGATATTCTGCCCGGCCGTCAAACGCGGCACGAGATGAAAAAACTGGAACACGAACCCGATCTTCTCGCGCCGCAGGCGCGCCAGCTCGTCGTCTTCGAGCCCGGTGACGTCGCGATCGTCCAACTCGTAGCGCCCGGTGTTCGGCCGGTCGAGCAAGCCGATGATGTTGAGCAGCGTCGATTTGCCCGAGCCCGAGGGCCCCATGATGGAAACGTATTCGCCGCTGCCGATCTCGAGCGTGACGCCGCGCAGCGCGTGCACCTCGTCCGTGCCGACGTGATAAACGCGCTCGATGCCGCTCAGGCGGATCATTTCCCCGGCGCGGCGCCGGCCTTTTCTTCCGGCGTCGCACGAACCCCGCCTTTCACCCCCGCGCGTTCCAGCGATGTGACCACGCGCTCGCCGGGATCCAGGCCGGATGTCACCTCGGTATATTCCCAGTTCGCGAGCCCGGCCTGGATCCTGCGCTCGGCGAGCGCACCGTTGCCGCCCAGAACGAGCACGCGGCCGTCCGGCATCACCGCGGAGGTCGGAACGCGCAGCACGCCGTCGCGGGCGGTGACGATGATCTCGACGTCGGCGCTGTAGCCGACCAGCAGGTGCCGCGCCTCGCCCGGATTGTCGAACTCGATCTCGACTTCGACGGTGCGCGCCTGTTTTTCGACGGCCAGAACGTAGGGCGCGATGCGGCGCAGCTTTCCGGGGAAATGCCTGCCGCGATAGGCATCCAGCGTGATGCGCCCGGGCATGCCGATTTTGAGCTGCGCGGCGTCCACCTCGTCGATGGGCGCCGATACGTAAAGGCACGAATCATCGATGAGATCGATGGCAGGAAGAGTCGGAATCCCCGGCGGGGACGGAGTGAGAAACTCGCCCACCTCGCCATTCACTTCGCCGACGATGCCCGCAAAAGGCGCGCGTACCACGGTGCGCGCCGTGTCCGCCCGCGAGGCGGCGATGCGCGCCTCGGCTTCCATCACCTGCGCGCGCGCCGACTGGCAGCTTGCCTGCTTGGATTTCGCTTCGCTCTCGACCCGGTCGACGCTGCCCTCGGAAATGAAACCCTTGTCATGCAACTGGCGCTGGCGGGCGGCATCGCGCGCCGCGGCCTCCGCAAGCAGACATGCTTCGTTGCGCCGTGCGCGCGCCGTCTCGAGCTGCTCGCTGGACACGCGCTCGCGCGCCACCAGGTCGTCGTTCCAGAGCTCGAGCAGCACCTGGCCGCGCTTGACGCGGTCGCCCTGGCGCACGGTGAGCTTCTCGATGCGCCCGCCCAGCGGCGGGGCGAGCCTGGCGCGCCGGCAAGCCGAAACCGAACCCGCGCGCGTATTGGTCACCGTGGTCTCGACCCGCCCCAGCTCCGCCGCGGCAAACACCACGGAAACCGGAGCGGATCGCGTCGCGTACCACACGCCGCCCGCGACGGCGGCTGCGAGCACGGCGATGACAAGCCAGCGCACCAGGGCGCGTAGGTTCCTGTTGAGTGCCACGGAGACGCATTGTCTCGCGAAGCGGGCCGATGCGGTTTTCTTTGTGGGCCAAGCGCCCGGTGCCGAGCCGCCCACCAGAGCAGGGGTGCCGGGATATCAGATGGATACCCGGTTCGGCCTCACCGCGCCGGCCGGACTGCCGCGCCATGGGTTGCGCCAAGCGCGGAAGCGGGATAGATTGGAATGTCGTCACTGCACGTTCAATCCGCAGCCGCACAGGAGGCATTCATGACCGCCCGCCGCCTACCCACCGTCCGGGAATTCATGGACCGCTACGTCGACACGCTCTCGCCGGAGACCGGCATCATGGAAGCGGTGGACTTCCTGCTGGAGAAGCGGGTCACCGGCGCAATAGTGGCCAATAGCCAGAAAGAAGTGGTGGGCATCCTCACCGAGCTCGATTGCCTCAAACTGGTCACGTTGGGCGACGCGGATCATGCAGGGCCGCCCAAGGGCAAGGTGAAGGACTTCATGACGACAAAGGTCCAGACCATACCGCCCACCATGGACATCTATTATGCCGCCGGCCTTTTTTTGAACGTTCGCTTTCGCCGCTTCCCGGTGGTTGAGGATGGCCGCATCGTGGGTGCTGTCACGCGCTTTGACATTCTGCGCGCCGCGCGACGCGGCCTGGCAGCGTTTTCGTTCGATACCTGATCGCCCCACGCTGGCTGACGCGGGACACGCGTTTTTCGGCACAGCCCGGCTTTGCATGAGCCTGCGCCCACCCGCTGACGTTCTTGGTCTGATCGGGCGCACGCCGCTCGTCGAAGTCAAGCGTCTCGACATCGGACGCTCGCGCCTGTTTCTCAAGCTCGAAAACCAGAACCCCGGCGGCTCGATAAAGGACCGCATCGCGCTGTCGATGATCGAGGCCGCCGAGCGCGAAGGAGGAATCAAACCCGGTGCGACGCTCGTAGAGGCGACGGCGGGCAACACCGGGCTGGGGCTCGCCCTGGTCGCCGCGCAAAAGGGCTACCGCCTGCTCATCGTCGTGCCCGACAAGATGAGCCAGGAGAAGATCTTCCACCTCAAGGCGATGGGCGCCGAGGTGGTGATGACGCGCTCCGACGTCACCAAGGGCCACCCCGACTACTACCAGGACTTCGCCGCGCGGCTTGCGCGCGAGACGCCCGGCGCCTTCTACATCAACCAGTTCGCCAACCCCGCCAATCCGCGCGCCCACGAGGAGACTACCGGGCCCGAGCTCTGGGAACAGATGGAGCACGAGCTCGATGCCGTGGTGTGCGGCGTCGGCACCGGCGGCACCATTACCGGTCTCTCGCGCTACTTTGCCCGCACCGCTCCTCGGGTCGAGGTGGTGCTCGCCGATCCGGAAGGTTCGGTGCTCGCTCCTTACCTGCGCACCGGCGAGATGCCGAAGGAGGTCGGCTCCTGGCTGGTGGAAGGCATCGGGGAGGATTTCCTGCCGCCGGTGTGCGACCTGTCGGGCGTCAAGCTCGCCTACACCATCCCGGACGCCGAAGCCTTCGGCGTCTGCCGGAGCCTCCTCAGGGACGAGGGAATCCTCGCCGGCACCTCTTCCGGCACGCTCATCGCCGCGGCGTTGCGCTATTGCCGCGAGAGCCAGGAGCCGAAGCGCGTGGTGAGCTTCGTCTGCGACAGCGGCAACAAGTACCTTTCGAAGGTCTACAACGACTACTGGATGGCCGACCAGGGATTCCTTGAGCGCGAGCGCCACGGCGATCTGCGCGACCTCATCGCCCGCCGCCACAAGGAGCACGCGGTGGCGACGGTGAGCGCCGACGAAACCGTGCTCGCCGCCTACCAGCGCATGAAGCTCTACGATGTCTCCCAGTTGCCGGTGATGAAGGACGGCAGGATCATCGGTATCGTGGACGAGGAGGATATTCTTCTCGAGGTGTACGACAATCCGGGGCATTTCCAGGAGCCCGTGACCGAGGCGATGGAAAGCCACCTCGTCACCGTGTCGCCGGGAACCCCGATCGCGCAGCTGATGGAGATTTTCAAGCGCGGGCTGGTGGCGATCGTGATGGACGGCGACGAGTTTCTCGGCCTCATCACGCGCATCGACCTGCTCAACTGGCTGCGAAGAAGGATGTAGCGACACGAGGGGATACTCCCCTCGTGCTCCCCTAATAATGGCTACGGCCTCGCAAGGAATGTAAAGAATGAAATTCGAGACCCGAGTCGTCCACGCCGGGCAGCCGCCCGACCCGCAGACCGGGGCGGTGATGACGCCGATCTACGCCACTTCGACTTATGTGCAGGCGAGCCCGGGTGTGCACAAGGGCTACGACTACGCTCGCACCCGCAACCCGACGCGCGACGCGCTCGAAGCGTGCATTGCCGACCTGGAGGGCGGCGACGCAGGATTTGCGTTCGCCTCCGGCATGGCGGCGATCGCCACGCTGCTCGAGCTCCTCGACGCGGGCTCGCACGTGGTGGCAATGCACGATCTCTACGGCGGCAGCTACCGCATTTTCGAGCGCGTTCGCAAGCGCTCGGCGGCGATGCAGGTGAGCTTCGCCGATCTTTCCGATCCGCGCTCGCTCGAAGCGGCGATCCGGCCGAACACGCGCATGGTGTGGATCGAAAGCCCGACCAATCCGCTGCTCAAGCTCGTGGATCTCGGCCCCGTCGCGGCGATCGCTCGCAGCCGCGGCCTGCTCTCGGTGTGCGACAACACCTTCGCCTCGCCCTGGATCCAGCGCCCGCTCGAACACGGCTTTGACATCGTGGTGCATTCGACCACCAAGTACCTGAACGGGCACTCCGACCTGATCGGGGGCGCGGTCGTGATCCGCAGGAACGAGGAGCTGAAAAGCCGCCTCGCCTTCCTGCAGAACGCGCTGGGCGGCGTGCCGAGCGCCTTCGACGCCTTCCTCACGCTGCGCGGCATCAAGACGCTCGCTTTGCGTATGGAGCGGCATTGCGCGAACGCCCTGGCCGTGGCGCAGTTCCTGGAGCAGCACGCGAACGTCGAGCGCGTGATCTATCCGGGCCTCGCCAGCCATCCGCAGCACGCGCTTGCCAGGCGCCAGATGGACGGCCGCTACGGCGGCATGGTGACGGCGGTGCTGAAAGGCGGGCTCGAGGCAGCGAAGCGTTTTCTGCAGCGCTGCGAGCTGTTCGCGCTCGCCGAGAGCCTCGGCGGCGTCGAAAGCCTGATCGAGCACCCGGCCATCATGACCCACGCCTCGCTGCCTGCGGAGGTGCGCGCTCAGCTCGGCATCGACGACGGGCTGGTGCGCCTTTCGGTCGGCATCGAGGACGTGGACGACCTGATCGCCGAGCTTGGCCGCGCGCTGGATTATTAAGAGCCGTGTTCAGGACGCCTACTCCACCTTCGCCCCGGTGAGCCGCACCACTTTGCCCCAGCGCTCGACGTCCTGCTTGATCAGACGCGCCATTTGCTCGGGCGTACCCCCGATCGCCTCGAAGCTCAGATCGAGCATGCGCTTCGACACGTCGGGCTGCTTCACCACTTCTCCAGCGGCCGCGGAAATCCGGGTCGCGATCGCGCCGGGCGTCTTCGGCGGCGCCGCGAGCGCCACCCAGACCTGGGACACGAATCCGGGCAGCACCTCGTTCATGGCGGGAACGTCGGGCAGGCCGGGATAGCGCTTTTCGCCGCTCACGGCGAGCACGCGGAGCTTCCCGGCGCGAATGCTCGGAAGCGCGGCGCCCACGGCGTCAAACAGCATGTCGACTTGCCCGCCCAGCAGCGCCGTGAGCGAAGGGGCGGTGCCCTGGTAGGCCACGTGGACGATTTTGACTCCGGCCATCGACTTGAACAGCTCGGCTCCGAGGTGCGGCAGGCCGCCGACCCCGCTCGAAGCGTAGTTGAGGCGGTCCGGATTGGCCTTTGCGTAGGCGATCAGCTGCTGCACGTTGTTCGCAGGGACTTTCGGGTTCACCAGCAGCACGACCGGGGCGATCGCGATCACCGAAACCGGCACGAACGCATCCGGATCGTAGGCGAGCTTGGAGTAAAGCATCTTCTGCGTGACGAACAGCGACGTCGGCGAGAAAAGCAGCGTGTGGCCGTCGGGTGCAGACTTGGCCACTGCCTCCCCGCCGATGTTGCCGGAGGCGCCCGCACGGTTTTCGACGGGAACGGGCTGGCCCCATTTCCCATGGAGCTTTTCTGCGACCAGGCGCGCCAGCGTGTCGGTGAGCGACCCCGCGGGGAAGGGAACGACGATCCTTACCGGCTTGGCGGGAAAATCCTGCGCATGGGCGGGCAAAGCTGCTGCTGCCGCGGCGAGCAGCAGGGTGACGAAGCTGATCTTGTAAGTTGTCTTGCGCGACTTGTTGTAAACGGCCATATGCGCCTCCCTTGGCTTAAACGGCAATTCATTGCGCCAAATGATAACTCGAAAGAAGTGTCTTACAGGGGCGCGCGTAGCCTCGATGGCAGAGATTATGGTATGAAGGAGAACAGGCGCCCGAGGACCCCCGCCATTTCCCGCTTGCTTACAGGAGAACGCCCATGTCCGTGTCCATGTTCCAGATCACCGTGCCGGTTTACGTCCAGAGGCTGAACGGCCTCGCGGGCTGCCTGAAGAAGGCGCAGGCACTGTACGCCGAGAAGAAATATGACGAGACCTCGCTGCTCAACTACCGGCTGTTTCCGGACATGTACAACTTCGCCAGGCAGGTGCAGGCAGCCACCGACCACGCGCGCAACGGTGCGGCGCGCCTGGCAGGGCAAGAGCCCCTGGCGATCGAGGCGAACGAAAAGAGTCTTGCCGAGCTGATCTCGCGGGTGGAAAAGACGATTTCCTGCCTGCAGGCCTTCAAGGCGGAGCAGATCGACGGCAGCGAGGAAAAGACCATCGTCCTGAAGTTTCGCGACCGCGAGACGAGCTACAAGGGACTGGCGTTCGTCCTCAACCAGTCGATGCCGAACTTCTATTTCCACAGCACCACGGCGTACACGATCCTTCGCCATAACGGTGTCGAAATCGGCAAGCGCGACTTCATGGGCGCGGCGTAGCCCACCTCGACGACGCGCGCGAGCTTCCTCGCCACGTCGTCGAGCTCTATCGCTTCCTATCCCTTCGCCTCCCGGATCGCGCGCCACACCCGCTCCGGGGTGCACGGCATGTCCAGATGATGGATGCCAAGCGGCGAGAGCGCGTCGGCGACCGCGTTCATGGCCGCGGGCACGGCGCAGCCCGCACCCACTTCGCCTGCGCCCTTCACGCCCAGCGGGTTGACAGCGGTCGGCATCGGGTTGTCGTGGCACTCGATGGCGCACACCGTATCGGCGCGCGGCATGG
>Ga0156229_1003_pt1 | contig 12782 bp, 14 predicted proteins | sample RifCSPlowO2_12_FD_116156 | JGI IMG/M metagenome (GOLD analysis project Ga0156229, IMG submission 116156) | Betaproteobacteria bacterium RIFCSPLOWO2_12_FULL_66_14 | reverse complement strand
TCGGCCTGCAGCCGCAATAAAACCGGGCGCAATAAAACCGGGGACAGACCTGGTACGTCCCCGGTTTTATGCGCCGGGCGCAAATCAAAAAAATCCCGTAGTCTTAGCGCCCTCGATCGACAGGACAAGAGCTACCAGGGGGACACCGCCATGCCAGCCGACTTGAAGCTAGACATCTTCCCGCACATATTCCCGAAGGCCTTCTTCGACCGCATGAAGGAATTGGCCGAAGGCAATCCGGCGCTGGCCGGGCAGATCAAGCGCTGGCTGAACATCCCGGTGCTGTGGGACCTGGAGGCGCGCCTGAAGATGATGGACCGCTTCAAGGGCTACAAGCAGATCCTGACCCTGTCGCTGCCGGCCATCGAGTTCCTGGCGGGACCCGAAGAATCGCCCGAGCTTGCGCGGCTGGCGAACGACGGCATGGCCGAGCTGGTGCGAGACTACCCCCAGTACTTCCCGGCATTCGTCGCGTCGCTGCCCATGAACAACGTGCCCGCGGCGCTGGAGGAGATGGACCGGGCGATCAACGAGCTGGGCGCCAAGGGCGTGCAGATCTTCACCAACATGAACGGCCGTCCCATGGACGATCCGGAATTCTTTCCCGTTTTCGAGCGCTCGGTGAAGACCTACGACCTGCCGATCTGGGTCCACCCGACGCGCACGGCCAAGTTCGCCGACTATCCGACGGAAGAAAAATCAAAATACGAGATCTACTGGCTGTTCGGCTGGCCGTACGAGACGAGCGCCTTCATGGCGCGGCTGGTGTTCTCCGGCATCATGGAACAGCTGCCGGACCTGAAAATCATCACCCACCATCTGGGCGCCATGGCGCCCTTCCTGGAGCAGCGCATCGCGCTCGGCATGGACCAACTGGGAAGCCGCACCGCGGACGAGGATTACACCGTCATCCTGAAGCGCATGGGCAGGCGCCCGGTCGAGTTCTTCCGGATGTTCTATGCCGACACTTCGATCAACGGCTCGGCCCCGGCCATCCGCTGCGGCCTGGATTTCTACGGCGTCAATCACGTGCTGTTCGGCACCGACTGCCCGTTCGACCCGGAGGGTGGGCCGCTGTTCATCCGCGAAAATATCCGCGCCATCGATTCGCTCAAGCTGAAGGAGTCGGATCGCCGCAAGCTCTATTTCGGCAACGCCATCCAGATGCTGCGGCTGGAGCTCCCGGTGCCCGCGGCGAAGCCCGCGAAGCGCAAGCCCACCAAAGCGCGTGCGGCGACATCAAAGGCCGCTGCAGGCAGAAAAGCGGGCGGGAAGTCCAAGGCGAAAGCAACCGCCAAGGCGAAGCCGAAGTCGAAACCAAAGAAGAAGACTTGATCAATCAAGCAAGCGGGAAAAGCTCATGAGACGCAGCACCGAACGCATCCTCACCACGCATGTGGGCAGCCTCATCCGGCCGCCGGAGCTGCTCGAGTTCCTGAAGGCCAAACGCTCCGGGCAGCCGTTCGACGAGGCTGCTTACGCGCGCACCCTCGCCGATTGCGTCGCCGGCGTGGTGCTGCGGCAGAAGCAGGCGGGCATCGATATCCCCAGCGATGGAGAATTCGGCAAGGACATCAGCTGGTCGCAGTACGCCCTGGAGCGTCTGAGCGGCTTCGAGCGCCGGCCCGTGGCGCGCAATCCTTTCGCCCGGGGCGCCGACAGAGCGAGGTTCGCGGAGTTCTACGCCGAGCTCGATGCCAAGGAGACGCCCGCCACGCAGACCGATTCGGTGTGCGTCGCGCCCATCAGCTATACCGGCCAGTCGGCGCTGCAGCGTGACATCGATGATTTCAAGAAGGCGCTGAATGCGGCCGGAATGGAGGAGGGGTTTCTTCCGGTGGCGGCACCCTCGAGCGTCATCCCCGATCGCAAGAACGAGTACTACGCGAACGACGAAGCGTGCCTTCAGGCGATCGCCGAGGCGATGCGCACCGAATACCGGACGATAGTCGAGGCGGGCCTGCTGGTTCAGCTGGACGACGCGCGCGCGGCAGTGACCTATGACCGCATGGTGCCGCCGGCCAGCTTCGAGGATTACCGCCACTGGCTTGCCCACCAGGTGGAGCTCATCAATCATGCGCTGGAAGGCATCCCCGAGGACCGGGTGCGCTATCACGTCTGCTGGGGCAGCTGGCCTGGACCGCACCTGAGCGACGTGCCCATGCGCGACATCGTCGATCTCATCCTCAAGGTCAAAGCCGGCGCCTACGTCATCGAAATGGGCAACCCCCGTCACGAGCACGAATGGCGCGTCTGGGAGAAGCTGAAACTGCCGGCGGGCAAGGTGCTCGTTCCCGGGGTGATCAGCCATGTCACAAACGTGGTGGAGCATCCGGAGCTGGTGGCCGAGCGCATCGTGCGGCTGGCACGGCTGGTGGGGCGCGAAAACGTCATTGGCGGCACCGACTGCGGGTTCGCCCAGGGGCCCTTCTACCGGCGGGTCCATCCGTCCATAATGTGGGCGAAACTGGAGGCGCTTGCGGAGGGCGCGCGCCTTGCGACCGGAGAGCTTTGGGGCCGCGCGTCATAGCGGGACCCACGCAGGTCAAAGGATGAAGCTGACGCTCCCCAGCGAGCCTGATAAACCACAACTGTACGCACATATGAGCCAGCTCGAAGACCTCGCCTGCGCCTACCGGATACTGGCCGAGCACGGCGTCATCGATGCCTACGGACACGTGAGCGTGCGCTCGGAACGCGATCCGAACCGGTACCTGCTGTCGCGCTCGCTTGCCCCCGAACGGGTGACAGAGGAAGACATCATCGAGTACGACCTCGACAGCCGAGCGCTCGATGGCAACGGACGCGAATCGGTGCGCGAACGCTTCATTCACGGCGAAATCTACAAGACTCGGCCCGAGGTGATGGCGGTGGTCCACAACCATTCGCCCTCGGTGGTGCCGTTCAGCATCACCGACGTGTCGATGAAAGCGGTGTTCCACATGGCCGCCTTCGTCGGCTCGGGGCTGCCCAATTTCGAAATCAGGGATGCGCAGCCAGGCACCGACCTGCTGGTGAAGACGCCTTACCTGGGCCAGGCGCTCGCGAGGACGCTGGGCGGAAAACCTGCGGCGCTGATGCGCGGCCACGGCGCCGTCGTGGTGGGCGAAAATCTGCCGCGCGCGGTCGGCCGCAGCATCTACCTCGAAATGAGCGCCCGCATGCAGATGCAGGCGATGATGATCGCCGGCCCGGGCGGGAAGATCACTTTCATGGACGAAAGCGAAGTGGCCGCCTCGGTGCCGCCGCAGGAATACAACCGCGCCTGGCCGCTGTGGCGGGCGCGCGCGCTGGCGCAGATCGAAGCGGAGAAAAAGAACGCCGCGCAGGGCAGGTGAGGCCGAAGGCCGTCATCCGGCGAAAGGATTCGGCGCTCCGTCACGGCGCGAAGTTTTCATGTCAATGCGCCGCCGCATACTTCATTTGGACATGGACGCGTTCTACGCGGCCGTAGAACTGCTGCGCCGGCCCGATCTCAAGGGCAAGCCGGTGGTGATCGGCGGACGGGGGGAGCCCGGCGTTGAGCGCACGGGTCCTTACACGGGACGAGGCGTAGTCACGACCGCAACGTACGAAGCGCGCGCTTTTGGCATTCACTCGGCCATGTCGCTGCGGGTCGCACAGCGGCTGTGTCCTCAAGCCGTCTTCCTGCCCACGGATTTCGAAGGAATACCGGCGCGTGTCGGCGCTATTCAAGGCGCAGATGCTCGCCGTTTCCCCGCTCATGGAGGACCGCGGCATCGACGAGGCCTACCTGGACATCAGCGAGCTCGCGCTCGACAGCGAAGAGATCGGCCGGGACATCAAGCGCCGCGTGTTGGAAGCCACGCAGCTCACCTGCTCGGTGGGCATTGCGCCGAACAAGCTGCTCGCCAAGATGGCCTCGGAGCTGCAGAAACCCGACGGGCTCACCCTGCTCGCGGAGGACGACGTGCCAAGACGGATCTGGCCCCTTGAGGCGCGCAAGCTCCCGGGCGTCGGCCCGGTCACCGAGAAGAAGCTCGCCTCGTTCGGCATTCGCACCATCGGCGACATCGCCGCGCAGCCGCTCTCGCGCCTGATGGCCGAGCTCGGGGCTTCGCACGGCAACGCCCTGTACCAGGCAGCGCATGGGCGGGACGAGCGGCCCGTGGTCGTGGAGCGCGAGGCGAAATCCAGAAGCCGGGAGACGACTTTCGCGGCGGACATCGGCGACTGGCAGGAAATCGCGCGCACGCTCGTCGGGCTGGTGCGCGAGGTGGTGGAAGACTTGCACAGCGAAGGCGTGCGCGGCCGCACGGTGGGCATAAAAGTGCGCTTTTCCGACTTCACCACCTTGACCCGGGACTCGACCCTTGCCGAACCGACCGACGGCGAAGAACAGATCCGGCGCGTGGTTTTCGAATGCCTGTCGCGCGTATCGCTGGACCGGCGCGTGAGGCTGCTGGGGGTGAGAGTCGGGAACCTGGTGAAGACCCGCCCGCTCTAGCTTTTTGGCGGCGACGCGAATATTGCTATCATCGGGCGGTCACGAGGAAGGACGATGAAAACTTTCGGATTCGCGGGCTGGTCGGGCAGCGGCAAGACCACGCTCATAGAAAAACTGGTGCCGCTCTTTGTTGCCGAAGGCGTGAAAGTATCGCTCATCAAGCACGCCCACCACACCTTCGACGTGGACCAGCCGGGCAAGGATTCGTACCGCCACCGGCACGCGGGCTGCACCGAAGTGCTGGTCACCTCTTCGCGCCGCTGGGTCCTGATGCATGAGCTGCGCGGCGTAGAGGAGCCACCCCTGGCGGAGCACGTGCGCCGCATGTCGCCTTGCGACCTGCTGCTGGTCGAGGGCTTCAAGCGCGAGCCGATCCCCAAGCTGGAAATCTATCGTGCCGAAGTGGGGGAGCCTCCGCTGCATCCGCACGACGAGAATATCGTCGCAGTGGCCTCGGACGGCGACGTCGACACCCGCCTGCCGCGCCTCGACCTGAATCAGCCAAGAGCGATCGCCGATTTCATACTGCGCCACGTGGGGCTGAAGTAGGACCACCCGCGGTCCGCCGACTTTTCACCGAAGGGGAACCCCATGATGAAGTCCAGATCCTTGCTGCTGGTGCCATTGCTGATTCTGGCCGGTTCGCCGCTCGCCCAGCCCTACCCGGCCAAGCCGGTCAGGGTGCTCGTGGCGAGCGTCGCGGGCGGCCCGCCCGATATCATCATGCGCGGCCTCGCCGGGCCGCTTCGGCAGGACTTCGGCCAGCCGATCATCGTGGAGAACATGCCGGCCGGCGATGGCGTCGTCGCGGCCCAGACCATCATGCGGCTCGCTCCGGAAGGCTACGCGCTGCTCATGGCGAGCGGCGGGCCCATGACCGTCAACCCGGCGCTCAAGAAGCTTCCCTACGACCCGCCGAAGGACTTCACGCCGGTGGTCATGGTCGCGCAGTTCAACAGCGTGTTCGTAATCAATGCGGCTGTTCCCGCGAGCTCGCTCAAGGAGCTGATCGCCCTGGCAAAAGCCAAGCCCGGCAGCGTCACGTTCGGCACGGCCGGAACACCAACCACCAGCAACCTGTACGCCGAATGGTTCAGGCACTCGCAGAATGTCGATTTCTACAACGTGCCCTACAAGAGCAACCCGCAGGCGCTGCAGGCCGTCGTTTCAGGCGAAGTCCAGGCGACGGTGTTCGCGTCGGCCGGCGCGATGGCGCAGGCAAAAGCCGGCAAGGTGAAAGTGCTGGCCGCGGTGGCCGAAAAGCGGATCGCCGGCTATCCGGACCTGCCTACGGTGAGGGAGCAGGGCGTGGACCTTGTGATACGAAACTGGTATGGCCTGTTCGCGCGGGCCGGCACGCCAAAGGACATCGTCGAGCGCTGGAATCGCGCGGTGTCCAGGATCACCGCGGACCAGGCGTTCCAGGACAAGATTCTTTTCGCGCAGGGCATGGAACGCGCGTCGCCCAGCGGCGAGCCGCCGGAAGCCTTCGCGCAATTCCTGCAGCGCGATCGGGCCATGTACGAGCGCATCAAGCAGGAAGGCAAATTGAAAATCGATTGAGGCGTTTGCGGCGGATTGGCGCTCGCCGTCACTCAATCCGCCGCACTCAGCGAACCGCTTCAGCCGCCAAAGATCTCCTTGAAGAAGCTCTGCATCGCCACCCAGGAGCGTTTATCCGAGGGTTCGTAGTAAGCCGCTTGATTGCCTCCGGGCGGGATGTACCACTGGGTATAGCCGTGAACGGTGTTGCCGTAGCGCACCAGCTGCCAGTCGACCTTCGCGTCGCGCATTTCCTTTTCGAAGGCCTGGGTCTCGGAATCCGGCACGACCGGATCGTCCGCACCGTTCAGCACCAGCACCTTGGCCTTGATGTTCTTCGCGTCCGCGGGATTGGGCGTGTTCAGATTGCAGTGGAAGCCGACGATGCCGGCGATGTCGGCCCCGGTCCGCGCGAGCTCCAGGCCGCAGAGGCCTCCGAAGCAGTAGCCGATCGCGCCGACCTTCGAGTCGACGACCGGCAGCGCTTTCAGCTGCTCCAGGCCGGCCTTGGCGCGCGAGCGCAGCAGGGGGCGGTCCTTGAGGTACTTCATCATCTCGGCCGTGCACGCCTGTGGGTCTTGGCCGCTGGGCCGGACACCCTTGCCGTACACGTCGGCGCAGAAAACCGCATAGCCCAGGTCGACCAGCATGGCGGCGCGCTTCTTGGCGTAGTCGCCCACGCCGGTCCAATCGGAGAACAGAAGCACGCCGGGCCGTTTGCCGGGCTTGGCATCGTCATACGCGACCCAACCCTCGAGTCCGGTGCTGCCTTCCTTGTAGTCAACCGCTTCAGCTTTCATGCTTGAGTCTCCTCGCGTGGGGTTTCGAATCGGGAACGTCGTTCGGGCCCGCCGTCGGACCGGGTGACGCACAATCGTAGCCTTGGCGCCGCCCTCACGGCAAGAAGCCTTTACGGCATCGGCGTCGGCGGCGGAAGCGCCAGCCCCTTCTCGCGCATCACTTCGCGGGCGCGCTCGGGATAGTCGGTGATCAGCCCGTCCACCTGCCAGTCGATCATGCGCGCTATGTCTTCACGCGCGTTCACCGTCCAGGGCACGACTCTAAGGCCGAGCGACCGGGCCTCTCTTACTGCGGACGGGGTCAGATCCTCGAAACGAGGCGACCAGGTGGTGCCGGCGATGAGCTCGCCGTGCTCGTCGGTCGCGGCCGCGCGCACCATTTCCGGCACCGTGCCGAAGTAGCGCAACTGGAAACCCGCCGTCCAGCTGGAGGCGCCACCTGCCCGGATGGTGTCGAATTCCGGCTGCTGGGAGGTGAGGAAACTGGTCGCGATGCGGGGCTCCTTGCCCTGCACGATTCGCAGGATTCGCCAGTGGAAGGACTGGACGGTGACGCGCTCGGTCATGCCCGCCTCGCGCACCACTTTCAGCAGCGCCTCGACGAAGCGCGCAGGAGGAAGCGTCTCCCGGGGTGCGAGGGGCGAGAGCTTGGTCTCGATGTTGAAACGCACCGTCTCGTTTCCCGAACGCCGCACCAGCTCGAACACCTCGGACAGTTTCGGCATGCGCACGCCATCCTTGGCTCGCTGGCCGGGAAAGCGACGCGCGTAGTCGCTTGCCGGATCGATGCGGCCCACGTCATAGCGCTGCAGCTGCACGAAGGTGAGCTCGAATACGGCCGGCGTGGGCGCTTGAAGCCAGGCGCCGTCCGGACCTCGCGTGATTTCCGGGTTGAGCAGGCGGTCGTGCGCCACCACCACCACGCCGTCGCGCGTGATGGCGGTGTCCAGCTCGAGCGTCGTGACACCCATGCTCAGCGCCGCGGCGAAGGCTTCGAGCGTGTTTTCGGGCGCCAGACCCCGCGCGCCGCGATGTCCCTGCAGGTCGAAGGACTCTAAGGTCTGCGCCATGGCCGTTCCCATGATCCCTAACGCGGCGGCGTAAAGTACGCTGGTAGAATAGCGCGCCATTCGTCAAATCGGTCACTGCGCCCGCTCATGGTAACGCAAGACAGGCTCGTTCCAGCAAGCGCTGCCGCCGGGCGGGAACGCGGGTGAACCGCGCAGGCGCCCGCCGGTCGTGCGCGGGAACCCGGTCGGGCTGCGGAAGTCACATCAGCTATTGAGCAATGGGGGATCGGCGGCGCCCGGGCCGCCGGGGTGTCCAGGAGGCACTGTGGGCGCTAAGGTCGCATTCATCCTCGTACTCGTCGCGAGCATCGCGCTCGGCGCCTGCACGGCCGTCAGGTTGTCGTACAACCTCGCCGACGACATCCTGCGTTTCATGGCTTCCGATTACTTCGACCTGGACGACCGGCAGCTGGACGCGTTCAGGACCCGGGTGTCGCATTTCCACGATTGGCACCGTGCAAACGAGCTGCCGCGCTATGTCGATCTGCTCAGTTCAGCCGGCGGACGGGTGTCCAAGGGATTGAAGCCCGGTGACGTCGAGTGGGCAACGCAGGCGTTGCGCTCGCGCTACCGGTTCCTCGCCGCCCGGGCGGCAGAGGAAGCCGCGCCCATCCTTGCCACGCTGCAGCCGGACCAGATCGCCGCCCTGGAGAAAAAGCTCGAAAAGAACAACACCAAGTACGCGAAGGAATGGCTGTCCGGCGACTCGCGCAAACGCGAACGGCGGCTGCTGGAGCGCACGACGGAGCGCTTCGAGCAATGGACCGGAAACCTGAACGCGAGCCAGCGCCGGCGTATCGAGGATTTCGTCCGTGCGCATCCGAAGGTGATGGAAATACGTTTCGCAGAGAGACGCCGCTGGCAGGCAGACGCCGTGCAGTTGCTCAAGCGTCACAAGAACCCTGCGGAACTGGCCGCGCGGCTGGCGAAGCTGTTCAACGAACCGGAAGCCGGCCGCTCGCAGGAGTACCTGAGCGAGAACCGCCGCTGGGAGGCCGACCTCGCTCAGCTCGTCCTCGACCTGGACCGCACGCTCAGCTCCGAGCAGAGGGAACGAGTGTTGCGACGCATGAACCGTTATGCCGAGGATTTCCGGGCGCTGGCGGGCGCAAGGAGCAGCGTGGCAGGCGAGACGCGTCCCGGGCTGGCCGGTTCCTGAGCTCCAGACAATAACGCCCGCCCCTGGAGCCAGAGGCGGGCGTTCCCGTTCTTGCAGGGACGTCCGGCCGCACCCGGACGCAATGGATGACTACTTGAGGTGCTTGTTGACGAGCTTGGTCATCTCGAACATCGACACCTGCTTCTTGCCGCCGAACACGTCTTTGAGCTTCTCGTCGGCATTGATCATGCGCCTGTTCTTGCTGTCCTGCAGTTTGTTCTTCTTGATGTAGTCCCAGATCTTCTTGGTGACTTCGGTCCGGGGCATAGCCTTCGCGCCGACCACCGCGCCAAGTGCCGGGCTCGGGGCCATCGGCTTCATGAATGCCGCATTCGGTTTGCGTTTGGCTGTTGCCTTCTTGGCGGACTTCCGAGTAGCTGCCTTCTTCTTGGTGGCCATCCTCAGTGCTCCCTTATAGCTGTGCGAGTGAGTAAATGTGCAGGTGGTTCGACCGCGTGCACGTCACGCGTGCGGGGGGAGAATGCGCCAGCACCCGGCGTTTGTCAACGGTTGCAAAGGCGTTTTTTCAGAGGAGAAGCGGCACTTCGCGCGCGTCGGTCCACTATATAATCGCTGACGGATCGCCGACGCACTCGACCCGGGGTTTGCCTCGGCTGCCCGGCCGTCGGCCGTGCCGCACAGAGGGCGGCCCCGGTTGCCCGCTGCGACACCGGCGCTCGGAACATGTCCCGACCAACCGTGGCTTCGATGACATCCACGAAGAAGAACGTCGCTACGCCGGCTGTCCGCCAGGCGCTGCTGTTCACCAACAACTCGACCGCCATCGCCATCAACGGGCTGGCCGGCTGGGTCGTCGGCGCGGCGAAGGCCGCGTAAAGCGCGGCAACGGCGAACCGGGCGAGCATGGCGCAACCTTCCCGGAAGTGGACCCCCACCCCGGACCCCTCGGTGACCGTCGCCGAAGAGCGGGGGGTGCGCTCGCTGCACATCGGCGGCCATGCCATCCAGAGCGCGATGCGGATTTCCTCGCCCGGCGAGCTCGAGCTGCACTACACCCGGGCGATGATGAGTTTCCTGCTGTTCAACCCCGGCCCTGCAAACGTGCTGATGATCGGACTGGGCGGGGGATCGATCGCCAAATTCATGCACCGGCACCTGCCGGCGACCCGCCTCACCGTCGTGGAGATCCGCGGTGAGGTCGTTTCCGCAGCGCGCGCGTTCTTCGAGCTGCCGCGGGAAGACGAGCGGCTCCAGATCGTCGTTGCAGACGGTGCACAGTACGTTCCGGCGCATCCTGGCAGCTGCGACGTGCTGCTGCTGGACGGATTCGAGGACGGCCGGCAAGCGGCGGGGCTGTGCAGCCAGCCGTTCTACGACGCGGCCTATGAGGCGGTCAGGCCGGGGGGCATGCTGGTCGTGAATTTCATGGCCTTCGATCCCAAGCTGGAGGCCTTCCTGCAACGCATTGAACGCAGTTTCGGCGCCCGGGTGGTGCTGGTTGATGCGGCCGACAAGGTCAACCTCATTGCCGTGGCCTTTCGGGAGCGGCCCGACCGGGTGCGCTGGAGCGAGCTGCGCGGCCGGGCGCAGGCGCTGAAGGACATGCTGGGGCTGCCCTTCGAGCGCTTCGTCGCCTCCCTGCGGCAGCGCAACCGCCACACCACGCGTTTTCTGGAGATCGCCGCCGAGGCCGACAGTCCGCGCCCGCCGCGGGCCGCGAGGCGGCGCCGCACGTCAAGGAGAGGAGACAATGAGAAGGCGTGACGCATTGGTGGCGCTGCTCGCGCTCGGGACGCTCGGGTGCGCTGCGGGGATGAGCGAGCCGCGGCGCCGCGGCGTCGCGCCCGCCGAGGAGCCGGAGGGCTCGACGTTCACCGCGGCGGTACCTTATGTGCCGACGCGCCCCGAGATCGTGGACGCCATGCTCGAGCTCGCTGCGGTGGGACGTGGCGACACGGTCTATGACCTGGGCTGCGGCGACGGGCGCATCGTCATCGCCGCGGCAAAACGTTTCGGCGCGCGCGGTCTCGGTGTCGATATCGATGCCGATCTGGTCAACAAGGCGCAGGCCGACGCCTACTGGGAAGGCGTCGCGGACCGGGCGAAGTTCAGCATGAGCGATCTTTTTGAAGTGGATCTGAGACCGGCGACCGTGGTGATGCTTTATCTTTCGGTGGAGATCAACGTGCGCCTGCGTCCGAAGCTCCTCGCGCAGCTGCGGCCCGGCTCGCGCATCGTTTCCAACCGCTTCGATATGGGCGAGGTGTGGCGGCCCGATCGGACCATCGTCGTGGCCGGCACGCCCATCCACCTGTGGCGAATTCCGGGGGCGGCGCGGTAAGTTCCCTACGGGATCATCTCTTCGTCGTCGGCGTGCTTGCGCTCGAAGCGCAGGAACGAGTAATAGCCGCAGCGGTTGCCGTAAGGATAGACGCGGCACACCTTGGGGCGCGCGTCATAAACCGTGCAGGCGCGCTTGTCCTTGTCCAGGAACATGCACACCGACTTGAAAATGTGATCCTTCTGGTGTCGCAGCACGCGGTGGCCGTCCTCCACCGGCTTGGTGAAGCGCTCGGTGGCCGCCCGGACGCTGAGACCGAAATGGCGTGCAAGGCGCTCCAGGTCTTTTTCGGACACCTCGACGTGATCATAGCTGCAGCAGTACGCTGTGCACTTGGAGCAGTTGTAGCTTTTCCGGGTCGGTTCCTGGCTCACGCCTTTCTCCGTTGCTGAATGACGAGTGGAGCGAATGAGGACGCGGTCCTGCCTGGCATCAGCCAAGCGTGAGCACGATTTTTCCGATGTGCTCGCCCGATTCCATGAGCGCGTGCGCCGCGGCCGCCTGCTCGAAGGGCAGTGTCCTGTAGACGACCGGCTTGATCCGGCCCGATTCGATCAGGGGCCAGACTTTGTCGCGCAAGCTCCGCGCCACGGCGCCCTTGAATTCCACGGGGCGCGGTCTGAGCGTGGAGCCGGTCACGGTAAGGCGGCGGCGCGTCAGCTCGGGAATGACCAGCGTGCCCTTGGCGCCGCCGAGCGAAGCGATCATGCACAGCCGCCCCTCCTCGGCGAGGCATTTCATTTCACGCTCGATGTAATCGCCTCCCACCATGTCGAGAATCACGTCGACGCCCCGGCCGAGCGTTTCCTGCCGGATGACTTCGACGAAGTCCTCGGTCTTGTAGTTGATCGCCCGATCGGCGCCCAATGCGACGCACGCCGCGCATTTCTGTTCGGAGCCCGCGGTGGCGAACACCTTGTTGCCGAAGGCCTTCGCCATCTGGATGGCGGCGACGCCGATGCCCGAGGAGCCGCCCTGAACCAGCAGCGATTCCCCCGGTCCGAGCCGCCCGCGATCGAACACGTTGACCCAGACGGTGAAAAACGTTTCGGGAAGCGCCGCCGCCTCGGCCATCGACAGACCCTTGGGCACGGGCAGACACTGGGGCGCTGGCGCGGGGCAGTATTCCGCATAGCCGCCGCCGGCCACCAGGGCGCACACCTCGTCGCCCGGGTTCCATTGCGAAACGCTGCTGCCGACGGCCACCACCGTTCCGGCCACTTCAAGACCTGGAATGTCGGTGACGCCAGGCGGAGGCGGATAGCGGCCCTGGCGCTGCGCGATATCGGGACGGTTCACCCCGGCCGCGGCGACCTTGATGAGCACCTCGCCCGGACCGGGCGCAGGGGTGGGACGCGTGCCGGCTTTAAGCACATCGGGCGCACCGGGCGCCGTGATTTCGATGGCGCGCATGGAGGAGGGAATGTTCATGGACGATGAG
>Ga0156229_1069_pt1 | contig 12824 bp, 13 predicted proteins | sample RifCSPlowO2_12_FD_116156 | JGI IMG/M metagenome (GOLD analysis project Ga0156229, IMG submission 116156) | Betaproteobacteria bacterium RIFCSPLOWO2_12_FULL_66_14 | reverse complement strand
CCAAGGATTCCTGAAGCAAACGAAACAGCGTGATCTTGACCGGCAGTGGCGCCTCCGCAGGCACGCTGCCGAGCGTGGATGCGACCGCCACTCCGGCGGTGCGCTCGTAGTCGCGCACCGCGCGGTGCGCCGTGTCGGCAAGCGATAGCCACTCGATCTCCGGGAGGTGCAGCCCTGCAGACACGGCGCGCAGATCGGCAAGGGCGCCCTGGAGCGCTGCATGCAGCGTGCGAAACTCTTCACCCACGCTGTTGTCATCCGTCACGCCGGTGCGGCACGCGCTGCACTGTTCGGCCAATGTTTCCATGCGCATCAGCGCCAGCGCGAGCGCCTGGCCCGGGCCGTCATGGAGGTCCGCCGCGATGCGATGAAGAAACCGCTCGTTGAGCGCGGTCGTGCGTGCGGCCGCGCGCCGAACCCGGTCGTGAAGCTGCTTGTTTTGAGCGAGCAGCGCGGTGAGCTGCGACACTTTTTCGCCCAACTCGCCCCGCTGCGCGACGATGGTGTCGCTCGCACGCTTGACGAGCCAGCCGAGCAGCAGAAAGATCACCACTGTGGCGGCGCTTACCACCAGCCAGCTGCGCAGCCGCGCCGCGCTCAGCTCCTGCGCCAGGTCGTCGGTCGTCTGCGAGAACTCGGCGGCCGCCACGATTTTCCCCGTACCCGCAGCACGCACCGGCACGTAGATTTCGATGAGGCGGGACCAGCGCTGGTGCTCCTCCTCGTTCTGCGGTTCCACGAGAGAGTATCTCTCGGAACGCACTTGGCCGGCGAGCGCCGAGGCAAGGCTCGGCTTTACGGCGAACTGGCGGCCGACGAGAGCCGGAGTGGTGCTGTACAGTATGCGGCCGTCGGGGGCCCAGATCTTGAACGCGACAATGTGCTGGCCGAGCTCCGTCCGGGAAAGCACGCGGTCCAGCGCCCGCCGGTCCGCCTCGTCCAGTTGCCCCTTGGTGGTCAGCGATTGAAGGTGTGAAGACAGTATGCCGTCCACGTAGAGGCTGCTGATCAACCCCGCGCGGCGGAGCACGGCGTTTTCGATCTCGTACGCTACCCACATGCCGATGACGAGCATGCCGCTCAACAGGATGACGGCTCCCCCCGCCAGCAGCAGGCGCAGCAGGCTCAACCTGGAAAAAAGAAGATTCACGGCTCCCATACTGATTCCAGTCTAGCAGTCGGATCCCGGCGCAACCACGGACCAAGGGCGCTACTTCATGGACCAAAGGTCCCTCCGGATCCGCGACCAAGGACCGTTGTTCCAGCGCTTCGGTTCTTGCACGATCAGCGCACAGAAACCGGGCAATGCCGGACGGATCCATGAGCGCGTTTCCGTACGCATAGAAGAGAAGGATCGAGCGTATTGCATGAACCGGCTTGATTTTTGTCAATTGAAGAAAGGATGACCATGAAACGTGCATTGACTCTCACGGCAGCGGTGGTCGCGGCCGCCGCCTTGCAGGCGCCCGTTTATGCCCAGGCCGACGCCAAGAAAGCCGAAGCGCTGGCCAAGCAATCCGCCTGCCTCAACTGCCACGCCGTCGATACCAAGAAAGTGGGACCGGCCTACAAAGACGTGGCCAAGAAGTACAAGGGATCGAATGTGGACAAAGTGCTCGCCGAGATGAAGGCGAAGCCGGTGCACCAGGCCGTGGCCAAGGCCACCAAGGACCAGGATCTGAAGACGATCGTCAGCTGGATACTGTCGCGCTGACGCGGCCGGGACCAAGGCCGAAGCTTTATGCGGCCGAAGGTCCCTGCCGATCTCCGACCATCGACCCTTGTTGCCCCGACTTCATTTCGCGCATGATCGTCGTGCGGAAGGGGCAATGCGGGCTAATCCGCGAACCGTTTCGCGGGCAAGAAGCACGGCTGAGCGTTAATGCATTTTTTGGTTCGACAGGAGATGAAAATGTTGCGAATGATCCTTGCATTATTCCTGGTGGGTGGTGTTTCGATGGCGTCGTGGGCGGCGGAAGAGATCACTTATCGCAAGCACATCCGGCCGCTTTGGGTCCAGAAATGCGCTGCTTGTCATGATGCGAGCGCCCCCTATCTCGGCGAGTACGACGAGAACAGGAAGAAATTCGACGCCCAGTTCAAGGGACCGAGAATGGACACTTATGCCGACCTGGTTATGTTCGTCGGCTGGCCCGACACCGGCGCCATCATGAGGAGGCTCGATGACGGGAAGAATACGAGCGACGGCAAGCCGGGCAACATGTACGAGCGCCTTGGCGCCACCCAGGAGGAGCGCCAGAAGAACCTGAATCTGTTCAAGCAGTGGGTGGGACAGGATGGCTGGAAGCTCAACCGCTGGAAAGCGCGCGGCAAAGTGCCGGCCATCACCAAGGAAGATGTGGACAAGATCAAAGTGAAATACTAGCTTTCCGCGACATCGATAGCGTGGCGAAGCTTCCGGCAAAGGGGCTGCACGGGTGCAGCCCCTTTCTGTTGCCGCACGCGTGAGCGCCATTCCTGAGGATTCTATGAACGCGACCACGACTTCCGGATTCCGGCGGACCTTCTACGGACTCCTGCTGTTCTTGTTCCTCAGCCCGCTCTGCCCGGCCGCGGAGGGTCCCGACTGGAACGCCGATACGCTCACCGGCGACTGGGGCGGCCTGCGCAGCGACTGGAGCACACGCGGCGTCACCCTGGAAGTGGTTCTCAAAGCCGATGTCCTGTCCAACCGGTCGGGCGGCATAAGGCGCGGCACGAAATACATGGACAACTGGGACGTGAAGCTCCTCGCCGACGCCGACAAGCTGTGGGGGTGGACCAACACCAAAGGTTTTGTCCAGCTTATTAGCAACCATGGCGGCAAGCTCAACGCGACCCATGTGGGCAGCTTCATGGGAGTGGACAATATCGAGGTGAACACCAACACCACGAAGCTGTTTCACGCCTGGCTGGAAAGAAGCTTCTTTGATGAGAAGTTCTCGTTCCGGGCGGGGCTGTATCCGGTGGATTCTGAGTTCTATGTGACCGATGCGACCGGGGTATTCCTGCATCCCACCGGCGGAATGGCTGCCGAAGTGGCTCAGACCGGCGTCAATGGACCGTCCATCTTCCCCACCAGTTCCTTCGGTTTTCGCGCCCTGTGGCAGCCGACGGCGAAGCTCTATTTGCAAGCCGCACTGGTGGACGGGGTGCCCGGGGACCCCAACAATCCGCGCGGCACCCACATCCGCTTCGACCGGGGCGATGGCACGCTCGCGATCATGGAAACCGGCCTTCGTCCCGCCGAAGACATCAGCAAGTACGCCGTCGGCTACTGGCGTTACACCCCGCGTTTCGACGATCTCGTCGACACCGACGTCCTGGGCAATCCAGTGCGGCGCGTCAACCGAGGCGCTTACTTTTTCGCAGAGCAGACCGTGTTCCGCGAAAAAGAGGGGTCACCGGAAGGCCTGGCGCTGTTCTTTCGTCACGGTGTGGCGAACGGCGACATAAATACCCTGGATTATTCGTCCAGCCTGGGGATGCGCTACAAGGGCCTCCTGCCTGGACGCGGCGAGGACGAATTCGGAATCCTGCTGACCCGGGGCCACGCCGGCGCCAAAGTCAGGCAAGCCGCCGCAACACCGCTGGCAACCAATGAAAGCGCGCTGGAAATCACCTACCGCGCCAAGGTCAATCAATGGCTCGCGATCCAGCCCGTCCTTCAGCGTATCGCGAATCCGGGGCACGACCCCGCGCCGGGCACTGCCTGGGTGGGAGGGGCGCGGTTTGAAATTGCCTTCTAGGCTGCGCGGCGCAACCTGCCCGGTTTGCTAGCGGACTTCGGAATCGATCAGAATTTCGACGCGCTGCGCACCCACGGACACCGGCGCGCTCTGGCCTTCCAGGTCGCCGGGCCGCGCGGTCGCGTCGGACTTCTTGGAAACGCGCGCGCTGACGATCACGCGAGGCACAGACGACAGCTTCATCTCCGGGTTCATGGCCATCGAATCGTCCAGCACGAACGCGAGCGGCAGATCGCGCGCCTGCTTGCGCAGGATGGCGAGCGGCAACCGAGGCCCTTCCGCGGCGCGGGCGAAAATGAACACCGTGTCGGTGGGCGACACCTTGCCCGCCAGCTGCGGCGAGAGTTTCGCAACGCCGCTCACCGTGCCCGTGCCCTTCGCCACCTGCGAAGGTTTGGGCAACGGCGGTTTGCCGCTCAGCGCGCGCGCCTCGTCGACGCTGGCTCGCAGCGACTGGGCGAGCCGCGAATCCGCCGGCGCGACCGCGAGGATCCGCTCCCAATGCTTCGCGGCGGTCGCATAGTCTTTCTTGTCGAACGCCACGGTGCCTGCCAAAGCGAGCGCCTTGATATTGGTCGGATCGGCCACGAGCGCCCGCGCAATCAGCTTCTCCGGTTCTCCCCGCAGCCGCCGCCCTTGCGCCATGCCGAGCGCGTCGGCGTAGTCGGCGAGCAGCTGCGCATCATTGGGCAGGCGTTGGGTCGCCTCGGCGTAGGCCGCGGTGGCCTCGGTGTATTTGCCAAGCGTGCTGTAGGTGCGCGCCAGCGTCGCCCAGCCATCCGGGTTGTCCGGGTTTTCCTTCAGCCTTGCGGCGAGGCCCCCGACCATGGCCTCGATCTGCTCGGGCGTCAGCTGCTGCGAAGCGCTCTCCGAAGACGCGAGCTCGGAATTCACCGCTTCCGGCGTGCCGACGAGCCAGTACAGCGCCAGCGCGCACACCGGGATGCTGATGGCGACCGCAACCGCGCCCACAAGACCGGATCGTCCCGACGGCAGCGCCTGCTCGCCGGCGGACACGTCCTCGAGCAATCGCTTTTCGATCTCCTGCCGGGCTTTTTCGTAGTCGTGCGCGGCGATGGTGCCTGCCTGCAGATCGTTTTCCAGCTCACCCAGCTGGTCCTGGTAGACGGCGACGTTGACGGCGTTGCGTGATACTGCCGCGCGGCCGCTGCCACGCAGCAGCGGCAAAACAACATAAAGCACCGCGCCCGTGACCAGGAGGGCGATGATGATGACAAAAACCATCATCGGGGGCCTGCGGAGCGAAGGAAGGTTGAGGATGGCGGGTTCATGGGCTTGGCAAGTGGAAGCGCGTTCACCCGGAAAGAAAGCGCTTGCCGAGCGGAAACAAACCTGCGGATTTTACCTTGCCGGAGGTGCCGCGCCCCATGCGATTAGTCTATTCGGTCCGCGCGATAATGGCCGGGCTGCGCCCGGGGAAGGCTTTACTTTCCCGGACCCCGTGCGAACCGTGGAGCAACGGCATGAAAGACCCGAACCGCAAGCCGCCCTGGAATCGAGGCCCCTGGGGCTACGTCCAGCCCTGGGACACCAAGGCGCTGGGCGAGACCATCCTGGATGTCGAGGAGCAGAAACGCTGGACGCGGGTGATGCTCTTCGGCGGGCTGCCCTATATGTGGCGCGAGCTCGCCGGGCCCATGAACACCATCATGTACAGCCTCATGGAAGTGAAGCCCGGCGACAAGGTGTTCGTCATCGGCGAGTCGCTCGGTCCCTGCGGCTGGGTGGATGACCTGCGCACGATGGTGGGCCCCTTGGGGGAAGTGCGCGCCGTCGAAATCCTGGAGGAGGCGCGGGCCGCCTACGACGCGAGGAAGGTCGGCCGCAACGGCAAAATGGCCTGCTGGCAATGGAACTACACCCGGGAGATTGCCGACGCCTCCTGCGACGCCGTCGCGTGCCTCCAGGCGGTGCAGCATTGCGACGACTGGCGCGAGACGGGCGCCGAGCTGCTGCGCATCCTGAAGCCCGGCCGCCGCCTCATGCTCGCCGAGGTCTACATTTTCGGTGCCCCGTTCTGGGCGCGGCTGGAGACCGATCTGCACCTGCAGTACTGGGTGGACAAGCTCACCCATTACTTTCCCTTCGATATCCGCGACACGCCCTATTACAGTCCGCAGGAGCTGCACCAGGCGCTCGATGATCAGCTCGAGCAGCCCGAGCATATCGAGTGGAAAGGCATCGAGCTGTTCTGGGGCCGCAAGCCTGCACCGGCCCGGTGAAAGTTCGGGCATTATTGGGGACGCTCCACCAGCGCGACGGGCATCAAGATGGAGTGATACAACGGCGGCGCCAGTGTGCCGCCCATCCAAAGGAGGAGGAGAAATGGCATCGACAGCGCGACTGGTTCGCAGTCTTGCAGTACTGGGCGCCGCCGCGGCGGCGCTCGGCCAACCCGCGGGAGCGCAGACCCAGGCCTACCCGTCCAAGCCGGTGAGAACCGTGGTGGCCTTTGCCGCCGGCGGTTTCGCCGACACGGTGGCGCGCCTCATCGGCCAGAAACTGAGTGAGCGGCTGGGCCAGCCGGTGATCGTGGAAAACCGCGGCGGCGCAGGCGGCAACATTGCGGCGCGCCAAGTGGTCGGCTCGGCGCCGGACGGCTATACGCTGCTGGTGCATACGGCCGCCATTTCCATCAATCCGAGCCTGTACAGGAATCCCGGGTTTGATCTGTTGAACGACCTCGTGCCGGTGTCAAACACGGGGTCGACGCCCGGCCTGTTCGCCGTACATTCGTCCAACGGCGCAAATTCGCTCCGCGACCTGATCAGCGCCCACAAGGGCAAGCGGCTGACCTTTTCCACGGCGGGCGTGGGCACGTCGTCGCACCTTGCAGGTGAATATCTGTTCAAGGTGCTCGCCGGCCTGGACGCGGTGCATGTTCCTTTTCAAGGCGGCGCGCCGGCAATCACGGCGGTGGTGTCCAACCAGGTGGACGTCATCAGCGGCTCGATGCCGCCCGTCGCCCCGTTCGTGAGAAAAGGGAGTCTTAAGGCGCTCGGCGTATCGAGCCTGCAGCGCGTCAACGGCTTGCCCGATGTGCCGACGGTCAGCGAAGCGGGCTTCAAGGACTTCGAGGAGCGCTCCTGGGTGGGCTATTTCGCCCCCGCGAAAACGCCCGCCGACGTGGTGCAGCGGCTCAATGCCGGGATCAGTCAGGTCCTCGCTCTGCCGGACATCAGGGAGCGGTTCACCGCGCTGGGCATGGACCCGCACCCCGGCTCGCCGGCCGAATTCGCCGGCTACGTGCGCAAGGAAATGACCAAGTGGGCCACCATCGTCAAGACCACCGGCATCCCCCAGGTGGAATGAAAACCTGGAAAACGTGGTACGTCCCCATACGGAGGCGGTCATGGCAAGAATCATCGGCGGCATCGGCACCTCGCACGTGCCCACGATAGGGGTGGCGTTCGACCGGAACAAGCGCCACGACCCGGACTGGGCGCCGCTGTTCCGGCAATACGAGCCGCTGGTCGCCTGGCTTGCGCAGCACCGGCCCGACGTGATGGTGTACTTCTACAACGATCACGCCACGACCTTCTTCTTCGATCTCTATCCGACGTTCGCCCTCGGCGTGAGCGCGGAGTTCCCGACCGCAGACGAAGGGCTTGGGCCGCGCAAGGTGCCCGACATCACGGGGCATCCCGGACTCGCCCGGCACCTTGCCGAATGCCTGGTGAACGACGAGTTCGACCTCACCATCTTCCAGGACCTGCCGCTCGACCACGGCTGCAATTCCCCCATGACCATGCTCTGGCCGCAGGCGGTCAAGGACGGCAAATGGCCGGCCGCGCTGGTGCCGTTCGCCATCAACGTGCTGCAGCATCCTGTGCCCACGCCGACGCGCTGCTACAAACTGGGCAAAGCGGTGCGCCGCGCCATCGAGTCGTACCCCGAAGATCTCAAAGTGGTGGTGGCCGGCACCGGGGGGCTCTCGCACCAGATGAACGGCGAGCGCGCCGGCTACAACGACACCGACTGGGACGAGCGTTTCCTCGATCTCATCCATCGCGAGCCGCGCCAGCTCACCGGCATGACGCTCGCGGAGTACGCGCGGCTTGGCGGCACCGAGGGCGCCGAGGAAATCATGTGGCTCGCGATGCGCGGCGCGCTTTCGGACAAGGTGAAAAAACTGCACTCGGCGTACTACCTCGCGATGACCACCACCATGGCGGTGGCGCTTTTCGAGGAGCCGGGCGTGTCGCAGACGCAGGAGGAGGCGGTGTGAATCCGCAGTTAAAAGGCATCGAGCAGCTCGAAGGCACGTATCTGTTCGATCTGCAGCGCAGCGCCAAGGGGCTGCGGCTCAACCGCTTCCTGCACGATCTGATCTATCCGGCCAGGCGCCAGCTCTTCAAGGACGATCCCGAGGCGGCCTTCGACCAGGCGAAGCTCACCGAGGAGGAGCGGCGCATGGTGCGCGAGCTGGACTGGCGCGCCATGATCCGCTATGGCGCGAGCTTTTTCTGCCTGGAAAAACTCGGAAGGGTAAAAGGCGTCTCGAACCCTGAAATGGTCGCGCACATGCGCGGCGAGACGCTGGAAGAATTCCTCAAGACGCGGCGCGTTCCCGGCGCGCGCTAGTAACCAAACCGAGGCGCGCCAGCCGGCTCGCTACGTCACAGGCGGGCCTGGAGCGTGGCGATGTCCGAAATCATGATCTGGCGCCCGCGCACGTCGATCAGTCCCGCGGTGGCCAGGTCGCGCAGGATGCGCGAAAAATGCTCGTGCGTGAGGTTGAGCTGGGAGGCGATGATGCTTTTCTTCGCCGGGAGAAACACGGCCTTCTGCGTTCCCGCGGCGTGCTGTGGCAGGTGCTTGAGAATGTAGCGGATGACGCGCTGTTTGCCGGTGCGCAGCGTGCAGTTCTCCAGCTCGCTCACCAGGTCGACCAGGCGCGACGACAACACGCCGACCATGGCGCGGGCGACTTCGGGGAAGCGCTCCATCTCCGCCAGCACCTTGGCCTTGGGCATGTAGACGAGCTTGCTGTCGGTGAGCGCCTCGGCCGTCACGAGATGCGGCTTGTCGACGAAGGACACCACGTCGGCCAGGCACTGGCCGGCACGCGCCACCTCGAGCACCTTTTCACCGCCGTCCCGGGTCTCGAAGGTGCATTTCACTTCCCCCCATACCACGATGTGCAGCCCGCGACACGGTTCTCCGCGCCTGTACAGCACCGAGCCCCGGGGCGCGTTCACTTCGAGCAGGCCATCGGCCACCACCAGGGCCAGCTTCTCGGGACTCAGATCCTTGAAAAGCGGCAGGTGAACGAGCAATTGCTCCAAGGGGATGGGCTGCTTGGACATGGTGAGCCTGTTCGTTGGGGAAATTTGATATTGGTCCGGTATTTTCTTCCCCGTGGCGCAGCTTTGTCTGATCTAAGTCAAACAGGGCAAGAAAAGCACCCTCCTTGCCACGGGCGCGCCCCGGCCGGCTTATTGCGCCGCAGCAAGGGCACGGCGCAACCTCTCCTTTTCGCAGGTGACGCGGCTCGGCGCTCGGCGCCGCCGTTATATCCGCTTTTCTGGGCGCGATCCTGGGCAACCGCCGGCCCTGCGCCATGGCGAGAAAAACCGCCAGAAAAAAGCTCATCGTGCATCCTTTTCCGGCGGTGAGAGCAACGCCTCGGCGCGTCGCCGGTCCGCCTCGGAAAGCTCGATATCGGGCTCCGACTTGCGGTTGCGCAGCACCCGGAACAGCCAGAACAGTCCGGCGAGCACAAGCAGCAACGGCCCCAGCCACAGCAGCACCGTGGCGGCGCGGAACGGCGGACGGTACAGCACGAAATCGCCGTAGCGGGCCACCATGTAATCGACGATGTCAGTGTTGCTGGCGCCTTGCGAGAGCTGTTCACGGATCTGGTTCTTGAGATCGACGGCGAGCGGGGCGTTCGAGTCGGCGATGGTCTGGTTCTGGCACACCAGGCAACGCAGTTGGCCCGCGAGCTCCATGGTGCGCTTTTCCAGCACCGGGTCCGCCGCGGCCGGAGCCGCTTCCCTGGACCAGGCGCCCCCCGCGATGGCCAGCGTCGCGCACGCCACCACCAGCCAAAGGAACGCTTCAACTCGCACGATTCAACTCGCTCACCAGGGGAAGGATTTTCTGCTTCACGATGTCCTCGGTCAGGGGGCCGATGCGCTTGTAGCGGATGACGCCCTGCTTGTCGATCAGGAAGGTCTCCGGAACGCCGTAGACGCCATAATCGATGCCCAGGCGGCCGTCGAGGTCGTGTATGGAAAGCACGTAGGGATCGCCCAGCTGCTGCAGCCAAGGCAACCCGTCTTCGCGCCGGTCCTTGTAGTTCAGCCCGTACAGCGGCACCGCGCCGCTTTTCGCCAGCTCCAGCAGCACCGGGTGCTCCACGCGGCAGGCCACGCACCAGGAGGCCCACACGTTCAACAGCCAGACTTCGCCGGCCATGTCCCTGCTGGAGAACGTCCTGGCCGGTTCGTTGAGCAGCGGCAGCTCGAACGCCGGAGCGGGTTTGCCCACCAGCGGCGAGGGCACTTCCCTGGGATTGAGGGTGAGGCCCACCGCCAGCAGCGCGACCAGCGCGCCGAACCCCGCGAGCGTGACGATGATGCGTTTGGCCGAGCTCATGGAAGGTGCGTCTGCGCCGGCCTCATCCCGCCGGGACGGCGCTTCGTGCCACGTCCCCGGCCCTGCGGGCGGCCGCGACGCGATAGCGCCGGTCGCTGGCGGCGAGCAGACCGCCCAGCGCCATCAGCAGGCATCCGCCCCAGATCCAGTCGACGAAGGGCTTGTAGTGCACCCGCACCAGCCATGCGGTTGCGCTCACCGCTTCGCCCAGCGAGACATACAGGTCGCGCGTAAATCCGGTATCGATCGCCGCCTCGGTCATGGGCTGTTGCTGCACCGTGTAGAGGCGTTTCTCCGGTTGCATGACGGCGACCGTCTTGCCGTTGCGCGTCACCTGCATCGTTCCGCGCGCCGCGACGTAATTGGGCCCCTTGACGTCTTGCACCTCCTGCAGCAGGAACGTGTAACCGGCGATTTCCACGGTGTCGCCCGGCTCCATGCGTACGTCCTTCTCCAGCTCATAACCCTTCACCAGCGTGACGCCGACCACGAACGCGGCGATGCCGAGGTGGGCGAGCAGCATCCCGTAATAGGCGCGCGGCGTGCTGCGCAGCCGTTGCCAGGTTCGGCCGCTGCCCGAGCTCTTCACGCGCTCGCGCAGGTGCACCACGCTGGTCGCGGCGATCCACAGCGCGAGCAACAGTCCGAGGCTCACCAGCACGCTCCAGCGCCCGAAGGCAAACGGCAGCAAGAGCGCCGCGACCACGCTCACGCCGAACGCCCAGCGCAGTCGCTTCGCCAGGTCGGGCAATTCGGCCTTCTTCCAGCGCGCGAGCGGCCCGACGCCCATGAGAAACAACGCCGGCGCCATGAGCGGCGCGAACACGGCCTCGAAATAGGGCGCTCCGACGGAGATCTTTCCGAGGCCGAGCGCATCGAGCGCCAGCGGATAGAGCGTGCCGAGCAGCACCGAGCCCGCGGCGGCGGCGAGCAGCACGTTGTTGGTGAGCAGCAGCGACTCGCGCGACAGTATGTCGAAGCGCCCGCCCAGGCCGATGCGCGAGGTGCGCCACGCGAACAACACCAGGGAGCTCCCGATCACCAGCGTGAGCAACGCCAGGATGTACACGCCGCGAAGCGGATCGGTCGCGAAGGCATGCACCGAAGTCAGCACGCCGGAGCGGACCAGGAATGTACCGAGCAGGCTCAAGGCGAAGGCGAGGATGGCGAGCAGCACCGTCCAGCTGCGGAAGCTGCCGCGCTTTTCGGTCACCGCCAGCGAATGGATGAGCGCCGTGCCGACCAGCCAGGGCATGAAGGAGGCGTTCTCGACGGGATCCCAGAACCACCAGCCGCCCCAGCCCAGCTCGTAATACGCCCACCAGCTGCCCAGCGCGATGCCGAGCGTAAGAAAGCTCCAGGCCACCGTGGTCCAGGGGCGCGACCAGCGCGCCCAGGCCGCATCCAGGCGCCCGCCGAGCAGCGCGGCGATGGCGAACGCGAAAGCCACCGAGAACCCCACATAGCCCATGTACAGCATGGGCGGGTGAAACACCATGCCCGGATCCTGGAGCAGCGGATTCAAATCGCGCCCGTCGGGGGCCGCAGGGAACAGGCGCTCGAAGGGGTTGGAGGTGAACAGCATGAAGGACAGAAACCCGGCGCTCACCAGCCCCATCACGCCCAGCACCCGGGCCGTCATCTCCTCGGGCAGATCGCGGCTGAACAGCGTCACCGCGACCATCCAGCCGCCCAGCATCAGCGCCCAGAGCAGCAGCGACCCCTCGTGGCCGCCCCAGACGGCGGCAATGCGGTATTCCAGGGGCAGGGCGCTGTTGGAATTGGAGGCGACGTAGCGCACGGTGAAGTCGTTGGTGACGAACGCGTACGTGAGGCAGCCGAAGGCGATGGCGATCAACGCCGCCTGCGCTTGCGCTGCCGGTGCGGCGACGCTCATCCACGCGCTGTTCGCGCGCGCAGCCCCTGCGACGCCTGCCACGCCCTGGGCGAACGCCAGGCACAGTGCCAGGGCGAGCGCAAACTGACCGATTTCCGGCGTCATGGGCGTGCTCCGGCGGCGGGCTTGTCCTGCGTGATCAGGCTCGCGCCGCCCTTCTTCGCCTTGGCGAGCGCGTCGGCCGCCTCGGGCGGCATGTAGTTCTCGTCATGCTTGGCGAGCACTTCCTTCGCCTGGAACACGCCCGATTCGTCCAGCCGGCCCTGCGTGACCACGCCCTTGCCTTCGCGAAACAGGTCCGGAAGGATGCCCTTGTAGACCACCGTGAGGGTGTGCGCGGTATCGGTCACGGCGAACTCCACCGTCACGCCATCGGGCTGGCGCTTCACGCTGCCCGGGGCCACCAACCCGCCGATTCGGAACGTGCGGTCGAGCGGCGCCTCCTTCGCCGCCACCTGGCTGGGCGAAAAGAAGAACACCAGGTTGCGGTTGAAGGCGTTCAGCACCAGCGCGGTGGCAATGCCGAGCACGGCAACGCCGCCGCCGATGATCGC
>Ga0156229_1083_pt1 | contig 12885 bp, 8 predicted proteins | sample RifCSPlowO2_12_FD_116156 | JGI IMG/M metagenome (GOLD analysis project Ga0156229, IMG submission 116156) | Betaproteobacteria bacterium RIFCSPLOWO2_12_FULL_66_14 | reverse complement strand
CGGTATTACCGGCGATGAGCAGGGCAACAAGCTGCGCCACGGCGGTACGGAACAGGCTTTGCACCAGTACCCCTTCGAGCACTACGCCACCTGGTGCGCGGAGCGCCCCGAGCTCGCGCCGCATTTTTACGTCCCGGGCGCGTTCGGGGAGAATATTTACAGCACGGGAATGACCGAAGCGACGGTCTGCGTCGGCGACATCTACCGGTGCGGCACCGCGCTATTGCAGGTCTCCCGCACGCGCCACCCCTGCTGGAAGCTCAACGTGCGCTTCGGCGACCCCCGCATGTCGCGGCGCGTCCAGGATTCGGGCCGGTTCGGCTGGTATTACCGGGTGCTGGAAGAAGGCGCGATCGCCGCGGGCAATCCATTCGTGCTCGACGAGCGGCCGAATCCGGACTGGCCGATTTCCCGGCTGCTGCACGCGCTGTTTCACGATCCGCTGAACTATGCGCTGCTGGAGCAGCTCGCCGCACTGCCGCAGCTTTCATATATGTCGAAGAACCACGTGCTGAAGCGGCTGGCGACGCGCACCCTGGAGGACTGGACCGAGCGGATGGAGACGCCGCCGGACGCTTGATCGAGCGCTTCGGTGGAATCTAAATCGCCGACCTCGAGGCGGAGCAAATATCCCAGGTGGCGATAAACATCGCGGCGATCAGCGGACCGATCACAAAACCGTTGAGCCCGAAAATCGCGATGCCGCCCAGCGTCGAGACCAGCACGACGTAATCGGGCATCTTGGTGTCCTTGCCGACCAGGATCGGCCTCAGGACGTTGTCGACCAAACCAATCACCAGGACACCGTAGGCGATCAGTACGATACCCTGCCACACAGCGCCGGTCACCAGGAGATAAATGGCAACCGGCAACCAGACCAGGCCCGCTCCGACCGCTGGCAGCAGCGACAGCAGGGCCATCAACGCGCCCCATAACACTGGCGTGTTGATGCCCAAAAACCAGAAGATAAGTCCCCCGAGAGCGCCTTGCACGATCGCCACGACGATGTTGCCCTTCACCGTGGCGCGGATGACGGTGATGAGCTTGGCCGAAAGGTTGCGCTGCAGCTCCCGGCGCAGCGGGCTCGCATCCCGGATGCGCACGGACAGCTCTTCACCGTCACGCAGCAGGAAGAACAGCAGGTACACCATGATGAACAGGCTCACGAAGAAGTCGAACGTGTTCTGGCCGATGTTGAAAGCCTGCGCGGCAAGGAACTGAAGTCCCTTCGTGAGGCCGGCAGACACCCTTTGCTGCACTTCACCGAGGCTGGTCAACCCCAGGCGGTCCAGCCATTGGGTCGCCCATGGCGGCAAGGCACCGAAGATCTGCCGGAAGAATTGACCGACATTGAGCTCTCCCGACTGGATCCTCTCGTAAACGCCGAGCCCTTCCTGCAGCAGCATGGCAGTGAGGACCGCCACGGGCAGAATCACCATTAATACGATGATGAGCAGCGTGGCGAGCGCAGCCAGTGTGCGCCTGTGCCGCAGCGACTTCGACAGCCGCCGAAAGAGCGGCGCAAACAGGATGGCCAGGATGGCGGCCCAGAAGACCGCTCCGAAAAACGGCCACAGGACCAAGGCGAATGCAAGCGACACCGCGATGACCAGGGCCAGGAAAGCCTTGTCTTCGAAGCCGGGCGAGCCTGGAAGTTTCATGGTTGTGCGCCCACCAGATCCATCAGCTCCGGCAGCACCTGCTGCGCCGCGCGCTCGCCTTCGGCGATCGCCTGCGCGGCGCGGATGACGCCGATGTGCGACCAGCCGCGCGCCGAGCCGCTGCCGAGCGCGAGGCCGATTCTGGGAGGTGCGTGGGCCACGGAGCAGGTCCTGCCGAAACGAACTGCGCATTATAGAAGTACCGCGCCAGGAGACTTCCGCGACGCCCAGTTTTGATTTGAATCAAGAAATTTCCATCCGGCCGCCGTTTCACGCGGCATTGCGCAATAATCCCGGCCCATGTCACGCGACCACGCCAGCCTGATGACTCATACCGCGCTTCGCGCGGGCCTTGCGTCGCGCACGTTTCGCGTAGCAGCCGTACGGGTAGTCGTAGCGGTGCATCCCAGGCCGGCGGCTGCATGATGGGAAACTAAGAAAGCGTCCCAAACAAGCAAACCCCGCCGGCCCAACCGGCGGGGTTTTTGTTTGCCCCCCGGTCTCCCGGCAGACGAATGGAGACTGAAAACCATGATCAAGACTTGCTTCGAACCGGCAACGGCTGCTCTTACGAGCCGGGCCCGCGCGCGCCATTGGGAAAGGACACCATGAACAGCATTGCCGAGATGGCGCCTGTGCTCGGGCACGCGCCCGCGGTCGATCTGCGGGAAATCAACCCCGTCAAACAGGCCGTCGTCTCCGGGCGCCTGAAAAAAGTTCGGCGCCTTACCATGGGCGGCAACGAAGCGATCGCCAAGGGCGCGCTGGAAGCCGGAGCGCGCTTCTTCGGCGGCTACCCGATCACGCCCTCGACCGAAGTGCTCGAGTACTGCGCGGCCCGCCTCTTCGGCCGCGGCGGCTCGTACCTGCAGATGGAAGACGAGATCGCCAGCATCGCGGCCGCGATCGGCGCATCGCTCGGCGGGGTGAAAGCCTTCACCGCCACGTCCGGTCCGGGCTTTTCGCTCAAGCAGGAAAACCTGGGCTATGCCTGCCTGGTGGAGATTCCCCTGGTGGTGGTCAACGTGATGCGCGGCGGGCCGTCCACCGGCGGCCCGACCGACGTCGGCCAGTCCGACGTCATGCAGGCGCGCTGGGGCACCCATGGAGACCATCCCATCGTGGCGATCGCACCGCACACGGTGCAGGAATGCTGGGAAGAGACGGTGCGCGCCTTCAACATCGCCGAGACATACCGCATCCCGGTGGTGCTGCTGCCCGACGCCAAGGTCTCGCAGATGAAAGAGCCGCTCATACTGCCGCCGCTCGCCCAGGTGCCAATCGTGAATCGGGTGAAGCCCACGGGCTCGCCGGAGCTCTACGAAGCCTTCGCGACGAGCGCCTCCGGGGTGCCGCCGCTCGCCGCGTTCGGCGAGGGCTACCGAGCGCATTTCACCGGGCTGTATCACAACCGGAAGGGTCTGCCGACCGCCGATCCGAAGCAGGTCGGCCAGTTGCTCGAGCGCATCCACGCGAAGCTCGAGACGCGTGAGGCGCGCCGCGACATCCTGAAGACCGAGGAATTCCTCTGCGAGGACGCCGAGGTGCTCGTCGTCGCCTACGGCATCACCGCCCGCGCGGCGAAGGACGCCGTGCTGCAGGCACGCCGGAACGGCGTGAAGGCGGGCCTCGTGCGTCCGATCACCCTGTGGCCCTCGGACAAGGAGACGATGATCAAGCGCCTGTCCAGGTCCAGGAAGGTCATCGTCGCCGAGGTCAATCTCGGCCAATACCGGCTGGAAGTCGAACGCCTCGCCTACGAGATGGCGCGGCGCGAAAAAAAGGTGCCGCCCGAGGTGGTCGGCGTGCACCGCGTGGACACCCTGCTGATCAGTCCCCGCGACATCGTCGAAGAAATCCGCAAGGAGGCGAAATGATGCAGCCGATCGTCGCGGCGATGCCGGACATGCGCCGAGCGCAGATGCGCCGCAACATCTGGTGCGAAGGCTGCGGCCTGGGCAACATGCAGCAGTCGATTTCGGTCGCGCTCATGAACCAGGTCGGCGGGCGAATCGATGCCGACTGCATGGATGCGGCGGGTTTCGAGGCCATCAAGAACAATATCGCGATGGTGAGCGGCATCGGCTGTACCTCGCGCATGCCCGGGCACCTGGACGTGAATTCGGTGCATACCACGCATGGCCGGTCGCTCGCGTTCGCCTCGGGCCTGAAGATGGCGCGCCCGGAACTGACCGTGGTCCTTGCCGCCGGCGACGGCGACATCTTCGCCATCGGCGGCAACCACTTCATCCATGCCGCGCGCCGCAACCTCGACATGACGCTCGTCGTCTACGACAACCGCTCCTACGGCATGACGGGCGCGCAGTTCTCGCCCACTTCGCCGCTGGGCGAGCGAGGCACATCGGCGCCGTTCGGCGTGTTCGAGCCGCCTTTCAACCTGGTGAACCTCGCGCTCGGCGCCGGCGCCTCGTTCGTGGCCCAGGGAGCGATCACGACGCTCTTCGAGCACCAGGAACAGCTCGATCGGCTGATCGCCGCCGCCATCGCACACAAGGGATTCAGCCTGGTGAACGTGGTCGGCTACTGTCACACCGGCTGGGGCGCGCACAACAAGCGCTCCGATCCGTATAAATACCGGCAGTTCCTCCAGGCGAGGATCATTCCGGTGGAGCGCTGGCGCGAGCTCGATCCCGTTGCACAGGCAGATCGCATACCGCTCGGGATACTGCACCAGGACAAGCGCCCCGACTTGCAGAGCTCGCCGGCTTACCTTGCGACCGTGGCGAGAGCGCAGAAAACCTATCCGCTGGTGGAGGAGCCCCTGGAGGAGATCACCCTCGCCGCGCTCGATCCCATGCAGGCACAGCGGCGCACCTGCATCCGTTTCGCAGGCTCGGGCGGGCAGGGGGTGATCACCGCCGGCGAAATCACGCTTTCCGCGGCACTGGAGGCGGGCAAGAACGGCGTCTTCACCAAGAACTACGGACCCGAGGCGCGCGGCGGCGAAGCCTACTCCGACGTCACCGTAAGCGCCGGCGAAATCCACTTCCCCCAGCCCGAGCAGCTCGATGTGCTGGTGGCGCTGAACCAGGAGACGTTCGACAAGTTCCGCAACGCGGTCGCCCCGGACGGAAAGATTCTCGCCAACGCCACCGCGGTGAAGGATACCCGCGGCGATGCGCGCGTCATCGCCTCGCCGATCGGGGAGCTGCTGGCGCGCGAAGTGCGGCCGCCAAAACGCGAGCTCGGCATCAACATCCTCGCGATGGCGCTGGTGCTGGACTACCTGGACCTCGTTCCACGCGCAGCCATCGAGCCTGCGGTGATGAAGAGCGTGGGCCGGAAAAACCCCGCGCTGAACCAGAAAGCCCTGGCCGTGGGGTTTGCAGAAGCCGACCGGCTGAAGTCCCTTTGATCGCAGAGGAACGCATGAACATTCTCAAACCCATCGCCTCTTCGGCCAGCCGGCGCGCAATCGGCAAGGCCTCTTCGGAGCTGGGCGCGGAGCTCGACGCCCTCGTGGCGCCCGCGATGGCGCAAGGCCTGCATTTCGAGGGCCTCCCGCTCGCGCTTGCGCTGCTCGAAAGGAAAGGCCTGCAGCGGCTGAAAAAGCTCGTGTTCAACCCGCCATCGCTCGCCGCTTTGAGAAGCCGCGCCGCCAAGGTGGAATTCATCGCCGAAGGCCCGCTGCCGCCGGAGCTGCTGCTCGAGCCGGCCGCCAAGATGCTGCCGATGTACACCCAGTCGGTGGACTATGCCCTGTGCAAGAGCTGCCGCCTGTGCATCGAGGTCTGTCCCAAGCGCGTCTATACCGACGACGGCTTCGGCAAGCCGTATACCGTGCGGCGCGACGAGGAATGCACCGGCGAGCTCCAGTGCGGGCAGTGCGTGGCGATCTGCCCGGAGCGCGCGATCGTGCTGAAGATGGTGGATCCGATGCACGCTTCGACGGTATTCGTGCAGCTGGAAAACCCCTATGCCGCGGTCGAAGCGCGGCGCTTGGCCGGCGCCGACTTCGAGGTGTCCAACCCGCTTGCCTCCGACGAGGAGTTGCAGATCGAGGGCGCGCTACCGGAAGATTTGCTTGGGGCCCACCGGCTGCTCGACGAGGCGGGCTTCCATCCGGTGCTCGAACTCGCCGGCACGCCGACGCATTTCGTCGATGCGCGCGATCCGCAGGCCGATCTGGCCGCCTGGGCGAAGGAAAACGGGCGCTCGCCGGAGAAAGTGGGCGAAGCGCTCAGGGCGCTCTACGCTGCGCTGCCCGGCATCGCGGGTCTCAGGCAGGGCAAGTACGCCTTCGACACCCTGATTCACCGCCTGATCGACGAGGCGGTGCATCCGGGCATCAACCTCAAATCGCGCTCGGGCGCCGAGCTGGCGAAAAACATCCTCGAGGAGTGCCGCGAGCCGCATATCTATCTGGGCGCGAAGAGCCGTCCCATCGGCGGGCTCCTGCCGCCGGGCACTTCCACGGCCTGGAAGACGCCTTATGGCAACGAGGTGCCGGCCTACCGGCACATGGAGAAATGCCTCGGTCCCGAATGCGCGCTCTGCGTCACGCATTGCCCCGAGGGGAACGGCGGCGAGACCTCGGCCATCAGGATGATTCCGCTCGTGCCCCTCGGGACCATCCCCGCGCTGGTGCGCGGACACCGCGCCTATTTGCTGAAGCTCGACGGCTCGCACGCGAAGACCGAGCAGCTGGAGGACCTGTCCGGGCGGCAGGCCTTCACGTTCGAGGTGAACCCCGACTACTGCAAAGCATGCGGCATCTGCATCGCCTGCTGTCCGCACGACGTGATCGAGCCCGAACCGCGCTCGTTCGACATGGGAGAAGCCCTGTGACCGGTATCACACTCAATTCAAATCTGAACGTCCAGTCCGGCAGCCGCGAGGGGCTGATTCCTTTCGCCCGCGCTATACAGGCCGCCTCGCGCGGCAGGATAGGCCTCACGCTCGGTGGCCTGTGCATCGGCGACCTGAGCGAGCAGGAACTGAACGGCGTCGACCAGGAGGCCGCACACGAGCTCCTCTCGAAGCTGGTCGAGCTGCCGTTGCGCGCGGGCAGCTATCCGCTGGAGACGCTGCTTGCGCTGCGCGACCGGGGCATGGACGTCGAGCAGTCGCTCGACAAGCTCTACGACTCGCACGCGGGCTTCGCCGGCCAGGACCTGGTATCGGTTATCGAAGGGCGCCAGCTGAAGGTGCTCCTGCTCGGCTCGGCCGGGTCGGGCGTGGTGTCGGCGACGCAGGACCTCGTCGCAGCCTTTGTCGCCGCGGGCTACCACGGACGGGCTTTCCCGATGTTCGATCCGTCCAAGAAAGGCGCGCCGGTGAAGGGCTACGCCCTGGTGAGCCGTGAGCCCATCCTGAGCCACGCCGCGTTCACCACGCCCGACGTGGTGCTCGTATTCGATTCGAAGCTTTTCCCGCTGCTCAGGAGCCTGGTCAAGGCCTGGCCGCGGCACGACCCGCGCAACATCGCGATCCTGGTCAACACAGCGCTCGCTCCCGAGGAGTTCCGCGCCGCGGCGCAATTCAGCGAGCCCTATCGGCTGTGCACGCTCGATGCCGACGAGCTGGTGCGCGGCCGGCGCATGCCGCCCAATTACGCCATGATCGGCGGGATGCTGGGAACGCTGGGCAAGGACGCGGTGGACATCGTGGCGTTCGCGAGCGTGGTCGAAGACTCGCTCAAGGAGAAATTCGGCCCGGGCGACAAGGTGGTGGCGAACCTCGAGGCGCTCAAGCGCGCCCGAGACCAGGTGGTCGGCGCGACGGACGATCTTCCGGCGCGCGCCGCGCTTGGATCCGTCGAATCGTTCACGATCCCGGCCGGACAGCTGGTGCTGTGCGAAGAAGGCAACCGCGCCATCTCCCGGGCGGTCGCGCAGGTGCTGAACCAGTTCCCCTCGGTGGTGGCGGCCTATCCGATCACGCCGCAGACCGCCATCGTCGAATATCTCGCCCAGATGATGGCCGACGGCCAGCTTTCCTCCGAAGGCGTCATTCCCGAATCGGAGCATGGCGCGGGGGGCGCCATCATGGGTGCGGCGCGCGACCGCGTGCTCGCCTTCACCGCGTCCTCCTCGCAGGGGCTCGCGCTGATGAGCGAGATCCTGCACACCATGGCGGGGTTGCGCATGGGCAACGTCGTGATCTCCAACGTGGTGCGCTCGCTCAATTCGCCCCTGGACGTGGAGAACGACCATTCGGATCTTTACAAGGTCGGACTGGATGCGGGTTTCCTCGTATTCATGACGCGGGACGTACAGGAGGCCTACGATTTTCACCTCATGTCCTACCTCGTCTCGCTGTACGCGGAGTATCGCCCTGTGAGGCGCCTCGGTTCGGACGGCAGGATCGACCGCAAGGCGGTGCAGATGGTGCCCGACCGCGCCGTCATGATGCCGGCCATGGTGGCTTCCGAAGGCTTCGAGGTGAGCCACGCCCCCGAACGCTACCTGGCACTCACCGACGAGCAGGCTCGAACCCTCTACGCCGATCCCTTCTTCGAGTACGTTCGCACCTATGTCTTCACGCCCAACGACAGCATCATGGGCGCGCTGCAGCTGTCGGATGCGCGCATGGACACCGACTACCAGCGCCACAAGGCCATGGCGCTCGCCCGCGAAGTGCTGAAACAGGTGTTCGCGAAATTCGAGCAATACACCGGCCGCAGGTACGGCTTCCTGCACAGCTGGAACGTCGAGCGCGCGCGCACGGTGTTCGTGGTCGCGGGCGCCGCGTATGGCACGTTCGAGGAAGTGGCGCGCGAATACCAGCGCAAGGGCATAGAGGTCTGCACCATGCACCCGAATGTGCTGCGCCCGTTTCCCAAGCAGGAATGGGCCGCGGCGCTGCGCGGCAAACACGTGTTCGTGTTCGACCGGGATGACCCGTTCGGCGCGGTGGGCGGGCGGCTCGCCACGGAGCTCGCCGGCGTGGTGAACGAGTACGACCTCGCCGCAAGCGGCACGCGGGTGTACTCGCGCATCTACGGCCTGGGAGGCAGGACGCCTTCGCTTGCCATGGCGCGCGACGAAATCGCCAAGGCGCTGCGCGAGCAGGCGGGCGAGCTCGCGCTCTCGCGGGAAAAATGCTACGTCGGCGCCAATATCTGAGAGGCATCCAACATGCTATTAGCCAAAACACACGAAGCCGCGAAAAGCGTGGATCTGTTCTTCGCGCAGCCGCCGGCGGACGGTCGCACCGCGGCCGAACTGGCCGCGCACATCATCGAGCTCGCGCGCGCGCTCGCGCCCGGCATCCAGCTGCTGGTCTCATCGAGTCCTCTTGCGCTTGGGACAGCGCAGCTCACCGCCGAGGAGCTGGCTGGCCTCATTCCTTACGCGCGTCTGCAGCCGGCACTGAGCGTGGCGGCATTGATGCGCCGCCTCGCGGGGGAAGTCAAACACGGCGACTACCTTCTCGATGAGCTCGCGGACGAGCTGGCAAGACTGCCTGCCGCCGTGGCCTCCGCCGACGGGCCGCTTGCAATGCTGGGCGCGCTGCGCGAGCGGGGGCTGCGCATCGGCGGCTTGCCGGCGGACACCCGCGAGGCGCTGCTCGGAATTTCGCGCGATGCGAACATCGGGCTCGAATACCTCCTCGGCAATCTGCACAAAGCCGAAACGCTCCTCAAACGCTTCGGCGTGCGGGACAAGACTCTCAACGCGAGCGGCCTGTTCCACAACGCGCTGAGCGGGTTTCTCAGCGTGGATCTGGACAAGGCGGGGGCCACGGGCGCGGCGGATATCGTGCGCCGCGCCGCCGAGCTGGAAAGGCAGGGTACCCGGCTCACGGTGTTTCGCAAGGGTGACTTCAACACGCCGGCATCGAAACTGTCAGCGGGCGAGATGGACGCGGTTGCCGCAGGTACCGGCGAGTCCTACGGCACATCGGCACAGATGTTCCTGCGTTTCCTGGGGGCGCTGCTCGGCGGGGAGGAGGCGCGGCTCGCGGCTGCGACCGAAATCGGCTTCCTGGAGCTGCTGCAGGTCTTCAAGTTCGCCGCAGGAGACCGCGATCTTGTTTCGGCGAGCGCCGCTGCGAAGGCAGAAGATCCGACCCGCTGGCAGGAAACGGCGCTCGGTTGCGCGCTCATGGCGCTCAGGCACAACCTCGACTGGCTCGCCGTCTCGGCCGGCACCAAGGCGGCGGGCGAGCTCGACGCGGCTCTCAAGGCGGGCGAGGCGAAAGCGGCCGCCGAAGCGCTGCAGGAAGAGGCGAAGGGCCGCCCGGTGATGCTCGCTTCCGGACGCGGAGGCGTGAAGCGCGAAAACCGCATCGACGAGCTCGCGCCCGAGGACCTGCTGTTCGATCTGTATTGCCTCGCGGTGCTGGAGCGACGCGCCCTCACGCAGGTGCTCGAGAATGCACGCGGAGTGCTCGTGCTGTTGCGCACGCTCGAGAATGCGGAATCGCCGGCGCATCTGTGCGATCTGGTTTCCGCACGCCTGGGCGGCCAGTCCTACGCGAGCATGGTGGCCGCTCACGGACTGGTCCTCGGCAACGGCTTGCTTGCCGAGGTGCTGGCAAGGCTGAAGGCACTCGGTGACAAGGTGAAGCTCGGCATCGAAACGGGCGACAACCATCCGGTGCCCATCGAGCGCGCAAGCCTCGCCGATTTCCGTAACGCCGTGCTTAGGATGAGCCGCTCACGGGGGCTGGGCGATTCGCCCGAACGCGTGCTCGCGCTGTTGCGCGACAAGATCGTGCCCGAGATCAAGCGGCTGCCCAAGGCCGTCATCGCGGAAGGCGAACACGGTCTTGCGCGCCTCGTGGAGCAGGCCGCGGCCGGTGTCCCGCCGCGCTATGCGCTGCGCCGGCCCTGGAAGCGGATCAACCTGGATCCGCTCGCCTACATGGGCAGCGGTCTCGAGCCCGGCATCCGCAACTGCCTGGGCTGCCCGGTCAACTCGCTCTACGGCCTGGTGAACAAGACCGCGGCTGCGTCCGGTTTCGAGGAGATCATCACTTACGAGGCGACCGGCTGCTTCGAGGTGTATTCGGGCATCTGGCCCTACACCGGCAAGAAAGGCGCCTCGCTGCACGGCGTGTTCGGCGGCGCGCCCTCGGAGCTCCTGGGCGGGCTCGCGGCGCGCAAGGCGCGCCTGAAGTACGCCCACAAGGTGAACGGCGAGCGGGGCGCAGCCTATCGCGCGGGCCTGAAGAGAACGCTGCACCTGGGCTGGGGGGGTGACGGCGCCACCTTCGACATCGGTTTCGGCAACCTCTCCGGGCTGTTTTCGCGGCTGCAGAAGCTTTCGCAGGATGCGCTCGATCGCGAGCTCGACCAGCGCGCCCTGTACGTCTGCTACGACAACGAGGGTTACCAGAACACCGGCAACCAGTACTCCGCGGCCTCCTCGCCCGGCGGCAACACGACCACCAATCCTCAAGGCCAGGAGCGGCCGATGGGCAACGATTTGCGCAAGAAGCACATCGTCGAGATCATGGCCGAGCACGGTGTAAGCGTCTCGGCGCGCCTTAACATCCATCGCCAGGAACACATCATCCGCGTGGTGAACCGCGCCCTGGAGGACGGCATCGAAGGCGCCTTCGTGCACTTCCTGCAGCCTTGCACCACCGGCTGGAAGTTCAGCGCCGACAGTCTCACTTACGATCTGGCGTACCTCTCGGAGGAAGGCGGCCTGTTCGCACCGGTCACGTTCGAGTACGGAGTGCCCTACCTGGAGATGTACCCCACGCCCCGCAACCCCGGTGACAGCTTCCTGAAGCTGCAGGCGCGCTTCAAGCATCTGCTCGGCTCGAGTGCCGCGAACAAGAAGGACCTGCAGAAGATCCTGGATTACCACTCGCAGGAATGGCTGCGCAACCTGCAGCTGTGCGGCTACGACGGCGAGATTCCCTACGCCGACCGGCTGGGTTACCTCGAGCAGGAGCACCGCAGCCCGCGCGTCAAGGTGTGAAGAAGCCAAAATACCAATTGATTCGTGGGCAGGGGCCAGCTACCGGCAGGCAATCGGATAGCGGAGAAAACGAATGGCTTTGGATGGTCGGTTGCTTGGCTCCTGGCTTGACGAAAACGGGATAAACATAATCAAGCAGGACCCGGACACGGATGGCGGTCTTTGGTACCTGACCGGGGCAGCAGCAAGGTATTCCATGCCGGATGCTGAGACGCTTCTATACCCCCAGAGTCCTGTCCGGATATACAAGAGACTGGATTGCACTGCGAACCAGACGATTATCGGGCATTGGAGGCACGACCAAGACCCCGCCATAGAGGGTGACCTGGGCGAAGAAATAATCTTCAGGAAAGACGGCTTCTATGTCGATTTCTGGGACGGTGAAAGCCTCTTTTACAACGGCTCATATTCCAGCAGTCATGATTCTGCCGGTATGCGTCTGAGCGTGATTGAATACCGCCTTCGCCTCCAAACCCAGGGCAACTCGTACAGGCTTGATGCGGTCTGGGATTTCACGCAACAAGGCACGTTTGCATTTGGTGTTGATACCTCCGGGAAGAAGTGTGTCGCTTTTACTCCTTCCGATGGCAGTCCCCCTTGGACACTAACGGAGCCTGACGGACAGCTGATTACCGGACCCGCAACTGTGGGAGCGGTGCGGCGGGACGCGATCAGGAAACGTAGAGGAGGCTAGCCAGACGGTAACCAAGGGATACACAATCAACATTGACGAGCGGAAACGCAGGTATAGCATGAAGCGATATTGCCGAATTGTCTTTACGGCTGGCGTCGTTAGAGAGAGGAGGATGCGATGAAGACTCTCAACGCTATTCCATCTCTGGCATTGCTTTCAACTGTCCTCTGCTCGTTTCTCACTCCCGTTGCGGCTTGGAGTCAGATATACAGATGGATCGACGAAGAAGGGATAACGGTTTATTCGAACATTCCTCCCGCCAAGGCCAAGAAAGTCAAAGATCTTGAAGTGCTCATGGAGAAGGAAAAGCCTATTCCACCCGCCGAAGCTGCTCAACGGGCTATCCAGGCGGCTCAAGACGAAGCAATGCGCAGAGAACAGGCGTTGCAGGAAAGGGTCGATACTCTTGAACGGCGGCTGCAGGCGCTGCAGTACCAGGAACAGGTCGCAGCACCTCCTTCCTATGTCCAATACGAAAGCCTTGACCCCAGCTTTGGGTTTCCATATTCATATGGCGTCGCCTATGTGGTCCCCTCCAGAGTCATAGCTCCGGCTGGAGTCCTGGTAGTGCGCTCTGCACTGATTACCTCACGAAGGGTTGTGAATAGCGGACCTGTCTTTGCTGCACCAG
>Ga0156229_1258_pt1 | contig 12887 bp, 15 predicted proteins | sample RifCSPlowO2_12_FD_116156 | JGI IMG/M metagenome (GOLD analysis project Ga0156229, IMG submission 116156) | Betaproteobacteria bacterium RIFCSPLOWO2_12_FULL_66_14 | reverse complement strand
CCACCAGCTCTTCGATCCAGACGAATTCCTTGGTGCGCGCGAGGATGGTGACGTGGGAGCGCTGGTTGTGCGCGCCGTATTCGGAGATATTCTTCGAGCACGGGCAGAGGCTGGTCACCGGCACGACCACCTTCATGCTGAAACTCTTGCAGCCCTTCTTGATCTCGCCGGTGAACGTGACGTCGTAATCCATCAGGCTCTGCACCTTCGACACCGGCGCCGCCTTGTTGATGAAATACGGAAAGTTCATCTCGATCACGCCCGATTCGGCCTCGAGCTTCGCCACCACCTCGTCCAGCATCACCCGGAAGGTCTCGATGCAGATCTCCCGCTCGTGGGCGGCGAGAATCTCCACGAAGCGCGACATGTGCGTGCCCTTGAAATGGTGCGGGAGGTTCACGTACATGTTGAACACGGCGACGGTGTGCTGCACGCCGCCGCCGCGCTCCGCGACGCGGATGGGATGGCGGATGGCCTTGATTCCGACGCGGTCTATGGCGAGCTTGCGCGTGTCCGCGGCGCTCTGCACGTCGGGAATGGACAGTGACTCACGTGTATTCATGTAGCTGCTTTCGTGCGATCGGAACCGCGCGTAGCGGGACGCTCGCCAAGGCTGCTGGCACAATCGATCTTAACACACCGACCGGTCGGCCCCGCGGCGCTCAGCCGGGCAGGCGCTCCCTCACGGCCTTCACAATCCCGGCCGCGTCGAGGCCGATCGAGGCGAGCAGCAGCGCCGGATCGCCGTGATCGATGAATCGGTCGGGGATGCCGAGAGTGAGCAACGGCGTGGCGAGGCCGTTGGCCGAGAGCGCCTCGGCGACCGCGCTCCCCGCGCCTCCCATCAGCTGGTGTTCCTCCACCGTCACGAGCAGCTCGTGGCCCTGCGCCATGTCGATGAGCGCGGGTTCGTCCAGCGGTTTTACGAAGCGCATGTTGACCACCGTGGCGTCGAGAATTTTCCCGGCTTCAAGCGCGGGCTGCACCATCGAGCCGAAGCCGAGGATGGCCACTCGGCGACCGCGCCGTTTCACCTCCGCCCGGCCCACCGGCAGGAGCTGCATCTCGCTGTTCACCGGGACGCCCGGACCCGTGCCGCGGGGATAGCGCACGGCCGCCGGCTGCTCGAGGCGGTACGCGGTGTAGAGCATCTGGCGGCACTCGTTCTCGTCGGCCGGGGCCATTACGACGAGGTTTGGAACGCACCGCAGGTAGGCGAGATCGAAGGCGCCGTTGTGCGTGGCCCCGTCCCCGCCTACAAGGCCCGCACGGTCCAGCGCGAACACGACCGGCAGGTTCTGGATGGCGACATCGTGGATCAGCTGATCGTAACCGCGCTGCAGGAACGTCGAATAGATCGCAACGACCGGCTTCATCCCTTCGCAGGCAAGGCCGGCGGCGAAAGTCACCGCGTGCTGCTCGGCGATACCCACGTCGAAATAGCGCGAGGGAAAGCGTTCGGCAAATTTCACCAGGCCCGAGCCTTCGCGCATGGCCGGCGTGATCCCGACCAGCCGCGGCTCGATCTCCGCCATGTCGCAGATCCAGTCGCCGAACACCTGCGTGTAGGTCGGTTTGCCGCCGCGCGAGCTCTTGATGCCTTGTGCCGGATCGAACTTGCCCGGACCGTGATAGAGCACCGGGTCGGCTTCGGCGAGCTTGTACCCCTGCCCCTTCTTCGTCACCACGTGCAGGAATTGCGGACCGCGCAGCCCGCGGATGTTTTTCAGCGTAGGGATGAGCGCATCGAGATCGTGGCCGTCGATAGGGCCGATGTAGTTGAACCCGAATTCCTCGAACAGCGTGGACGGAGACACCAGCCCCTTCGCGTGCTCTTCCACCTTCTTCGCCAGCTCCAGCAGCGGCGGCACGCCGCCGAGCACGCGCTCGCTCGCCTTCTTGGCAACCGTGTAGAACCGGCCCGACATGAGGCGCGCGAGATAGCGGTTCAGCGCGCCCACCGCCGGCGATATGGACATGTCGTTGTCGTTGAGGATCACCAGCAGGTCGACGTCCATCACGCCCGCGTTGTTCATGGCCTCGAACGCCATGCCCGCGGACATGGCGCCATCGCCGATCACGGCGATGGCGTGGCGGCGTTCACCTTTGAGCTTCGCCCCGATCGCCATGCCCAGGGCCGCCGAGAGCGAAGTGCTCGAATGCGCCGTGCCGAACGCGTCGTAGACGCTCTCCGAGCGGCGCGGGAACCCGGAGATCCCTCCCAGCATGCGCAGCCGCCTCATCCCTTCGCGCCGCCCGGTGAGTATCTTGTGCGGGTACGTCTGATGGCCCACGTCCCAGACGATGCGGTCCTCCGGCGTATTGAAGACATAGTGCAGGGCGAGAGTGAGCTCCACCGTGCCGAGATTGGAGGAAAGGTGTCCTCCGGTCTGGGAGACGGATTCGAGGACGAAGGCGCGCAGCTCGCCGGCCAGCTGCCCGAGCTGGCGGCGATCCAGTCTGCGGAGGTCGGCCGGATCGTTGATCGTCTTGAGCAGCTCGTACCTTCCCCGATCGCCTGCAGCCGCGGCACCACCGGTCTGACCGTCAGCGCCATGCTCGGGAAGGTCGTGCGCTCCGCTCACTAAGCTCATCGAAGTCTCATTAACGCCGTGGTCAGAATTTGCGCAACACGATGAAGTCCGCGAGCTCCGAGAGTCGGCGTGCGCTGGCGCCGAAGGGGGCAATCGCTTCGTGGGCCTGCGCGCGAAGCTCGCGAGCAAGCGCCTTGGCGTCCGAGAGCCCAAGCGCCTTCACATAAGTCGGCTTGTTGTCCGCCTCGTCCTTTCCGGCGGTCTTTCCGAGCGTTGCCGTGGTGCTTTCCGAATCGAGCGCGTCGTCCACTACCTGGAAAGCGAGACCGATGCACTTGGCGTAGCGGTCGAGCGCGCCCAACTGCGCCTCCGACAGCCGATCGGCGCAAAGAGCGCCGAGGGCAACCGATGCGCGTATGAGCGCGCCGGTCTTGTGGATATGCATGAACTCGAGCTCGGGAAGAGACAGCGTCTGGCCGATGCTCGCCAGATCGATGGCCTGCCCCCCGGCCATCCCGCGGCTGCCCACCGCCTGGGCCAGGATGCGCAACATCTCCAGCTGCTTGGCGGGCTCGGCCAGCACGCGTTCGGTGAGCAGCTGGAATGCAAGCGACTGCAGGCTGTCGCCCACGAGCAGCGCGGTCGCTTCATCATATTCCACGTGCACCGTGGGCTTGCCTCTGCGCAGGATGTCGTCGTCCATGCAGGGCAGGTCATCGTGCACCAGCGAATAGGCGTGGATGCATTCGACGGCGCACGCGGCGGCATCGAGCTTCGCGAGCAGCTGTTCCGGGCCCTCGCCGCGCGCGGCCGCTTCCCCGGCCGCATGCACCAGCAGCGGGCGCACCCGCTTGCCGCCTCCCAGCACGGCATACCGCATGGCCGAATGCAGCCGAACGGGCACCAGATCAGCCCGGGGAAGCGCGCGCTCCAAGGCCGATTCGACGCGCGCCTGGACGCGGCCCATCCAGGCTGCGAAGTCAGTTGTTGGAGTCGGCACCGGGAAAGTTCTTGAGCGCGTTCTCTTCGAGAACCTTCACCTGCTGCTGCGCCTGGGCGAGCAGGTTCTGGCAGTACTGCGCGAGCTCGAGCCCGCGCTTGTGAGCGGCGAGCGATTGCTCCAGGCTGAGCTTGCCCGATTCCATGCTGCTCACGATCTTCTCCAGCTCGGCCAATGCGGCCTCGAAGCTGCTCGGGTCTTCGGAGTTGACAGGTTCGGACATCGCGACACCCGGGAACGGCCGCGGGCGAGAAAAAATAAAGGCGTAACAATAGCTTATAGGATCACCCCGGTCAAATGGTAAGCACCTCGCGGGCGCTGTCGCAGGCTCGCCCGGGGGGCGCGCCCGTGCGCTGCTAAATCGCTTGGAGCGGGTCTGGATTGGGTCTACAATCCCGCGACTTTTTTGCCGCTTTTCGAAGGAGAAAGGAGGCCCGAGGCGATGTCCGAACTGCTCAGCCCCCGCGTGCTGCAGCCGAATACCACCCAGTTGCCGGTGAGCTGGTATTTCGAGCCGAAGGTACTCGAACTCGAAAAGAAGCTCCTCTTTGGCCGGGGCCCGGGCTACGTCGGACATGAGCTCATGGTCCCGAACAACGGCGATTATCACACGCTGGGCTGGAAGGACCACGGGCAAGTCCTGGTTCGCAACGACCACGGCGTCGAGCTGCTTTCCAATGTCTGCCGCCATCGGCAGAGCCTGCTGCTGCAGGGGCGCGGCAGTGCGCGCAACATCGTCTGCCCGCTCCACCGCTGGACCTACGACATGGACGGCCGGCTGCTGGGCGCGCCTCACTTCCCGGACAATCCCTGCCTGGACCTCGGCGCAACGCCGCTTCAGAACTGGCAGGGCCTGCTGTTCGAAGGGACGCGCGACGTGACGGCTGACCTCGCGGACTGCAGGGTCGCCTCCGATCTCGATTTCTCGGGATACATGCTCGACAAAATCGAGGCGATCGAGCTCGATCAGAACTGGAAGACCTTCATCGAAGTGTACTTGGAGGACTACCACGTCGTGCCGTTCCATCCGGGCTTGGGCAATTTCGTGACGTGCGACGATTTGCGCTGGCAGATTTCCGGCGCCTATTCGGTACAGACCGTCGGCGTGCTGAACCGCCTGGAAAAGCCCGGCACGCCGGTCTACGCCAAGTGGCACGAGGCGGTGCGCAAGTACCGCAACGGCGAGATGCCCAAGTACGGCGCCATCTGGCTGCTTTACTATCCGAATGTGATGCTCGAGTGGTACCCGGACTGCCTGATCGTGAGCACGCTCATTCCGCGCTCGCCCACGCATACGACCAACATCGTTGAATTCTACTATCCGGAGGAAATCGCGCTGTTCGAGCGCGACTTCGTGGAAGCCGAGCAGGCCGCCTACCGCGAGACGGCACGGGAAGACGACGATATCGCCCTGCTGATGGACCGCGGACGCCGGGCGCTCCTCGAGCGCGGCGAGAACGACGCCGGCCCGTACCAGTCGCCCATGGAAGACGGGATGATGTGGTTTCATGAATACGTGCGCAGGGGCCTCCAGGGCCATCTGTAGATCGCGTGTGGGGGTGGAGACTCCGTGCTGGCCGATGCCGTCCTGCTTGCTCATTTCGGCTTCGTGCTTTTCGTCGTTGCCGGGTTCGCCGCCGTCCTGATCGGCGCCGCCTGCGGCTGGGGCTGGGTGCGCAACCGCCGTTTCCGCCTCGCGCATCTGGCGGCCATCGGGTTGGTAGCGCTGGAATCGGTCGCCGGGATCGTGTGCCCGCTTACCGCCTGGGAGAACGCGCTGCGCGGCAGCGACGAGGCGCGCAGCTTCGTGGGACGGTGGGTTTCACGGCTGCTGTACTACGATTTCCCGGAATGGGTCTTCACCACGGCCTACCTGATGTTCGCGCTCGCGGCGCTCGCCGCGTGGTTTCTCATCCCGCCCCGCATCTCGCACCCAACACAGCCGCGGCATAGTCCAATATCATCCGGCTCACCATGATGGAAACGTCTGAACGCCAGTACCTGGACCTGATGCAGCAGGTGCTGAACCAGGGCGAGCTCAAATCCGATCGCACCGGTACCGGTACGCTGTCGGTGTTCGGCTGGCAGATGCGTTTTCCGCTCGGCGAGAACTTTCCTTTGCTTACCACGAAGAGGCTCCATTTCAAGTCGATCGTCTACGAGCTGCTGTGGTTCATCCAGGGAAGCACCAACGTGCGGTGGTTGCAGGAGCGCGGAGTGAGCATCTGGGACGAGTGGGCCGATGCCAGCGGCGAGCTGGGTCCCATCTACGGCTACCAGTGGCGCTTCTGGCAAGCGCCCGACGGCCGCCGCATCGACCAGCTGAAAGACGTGCTGGAATCCATACGCAAGCACCCCGATTCGCGACGTCACATCGTTACCGCGTGGAATCCCGCGGATGTCCCTCGCATGAAGTTGCCGCCATGCCACGCTTTCTTCCAGTTCTACGTCGCCGGCGGACGCCTGTCCTGCCAGATGTACCAGCGCAGTGCGGACATCTTCCTCGGTGTGCCTTTCAATATTGCCTCCTATGCGCTGCTCACCTGCATGGTCGCGCAGGTGTGCGGCCTGAAACCCGGCGAGTTCGTGCACACGCTGGGCGATGCGCACCTCTATCTCAACCATGTAGATCAGGCACGCGAGCAACTGTCGCGCGCGCCCCGGGCGCTGCCGCTGCTGCGGCTGAATCCGGAAGTGACCGATCTGTTCGCGTTCGGCTACCAGGACATCGCCCTGGAAGCCTACGATCCGCATCCGGCCATCAAGGCGAAGATCTCGGTTTGATGCGGCATCTAAAGAAGTGTGGCGCCCGATCAGCGCCGCGAGCAGATGTCGTACCCGTCGCGCCAGCCGCTGGCGTACTGCAGATCGTCCTTGAATCGCGACTCGTCACGCACGCGTGAGCCTCGCGCGCTGGAGCACCCGTCCGTATAGCCCTTGCGGAATTCGGCCGGGAAGCCGCTGAGATTGACATTGGCGCCCGGCGATGCCGCCGCGGGAGCGCGCATGGACGCCGGGCCTGCACAAGCGGCCAACAGCAGCACGGTTGCGGAACAGATCGCGGGCAGGCCGCGGTTCACAGATTTTCCGATTGCCACGCCGGGAACGGTTGGGCGCCTGTATGCAACATCTGACCCGAGCCGAGGGCCGGACCTCCAAGCGTCACCCCGCCACGCAGCAGGCTGTGCGCCTGAAGCATCGCTTCCTGGCTCGGAGCGGCGTCGCTGCCCCCTCGAGCAAGGGGCACCGGTGCTTCGCAGCCCTGCAACACGAGAGCCAGGAGAAGAACCCCCGCCGCCGGAGGGCGGCGGGGGCCACGAAGGCACGGCTGGATGGGGAGGGTCATCGGCCGGCCTCGTGAAACGGGACCTGATCGGGACGGCGCCTGCTGCCCGTTACGGCAAGGCGACCATTGCACGGAGTTCGTCCTGCTTTGTCATGAACGCGCCGCCAATGTTCCGTCGATCAGACGAACTTTTTCTCCTATCGCAAACTTCGGCGGACTGGTCTCCGATACGGTCCTGTACGAGCCGTCGTCCATTCGAATCGTAACGCGGTAGGCATACCGTTTGCCCACAGTCTTTTCGAATTCCTGTCCGCCGAAAATACCGCCCGCCGCGCGCAGAATGGCCGAGGCCGTATCGCGTTCGCCGGGAGCGTCTTTCGCCGCGGGCCCTTGAGGCTGCCTCAGCTCCACTGCGCGAATCGAAGCGATCGTTCCGCAGGTGTAGCAGGTGCCCGCAGCGGGCTTGACGGGGATCACTGGCGCGGCGGCAGGCTGCGTGTTTTCTTCGGCGTCGGAAAAAGTGCTCGGTATCACGCCGGTCAGAGCGCCGATACCAACAGCGCCGACGATGATGAGCGCCACCGCAGCCGCGAGAATGAGAGGGCTGGCTCTCTGGGAATCGACCTTCAACAAATCCACTGCCATGGCGCACCCTTGCTGCTGAGGTTCCTCAGCTCCTTCCAGCGAAAGTCATTGCAACGGCCGTGCCAACTCTAGATAGTTCATGGGGTTCAAGGAGTTGCGTCGCATTCGTGACGGATTACCGCCGGCCTTTCGTCGCCATGCAGCGACATGGGCTGGGGCGGGCCGCCGGAAGGTGCTGATGGAGCAACTGTTTTTCTTGTCGCCGCCTCACGACAGCCGTTCCTGGCGACTCAGGATTTGGCCATCTTGAAGGCCTTGGGTTCCAGCTGGTGACGCTCCAGAAGCTTGTAGAACTCGGTGCGGTTGCGCTGCGCGAGCCTGGCCGCTTGCGTCACGTTGCCCGCAGTCATGCGCAGGATGCGCACGAGGTAATCACGCTCGAACGCGCGCCGCGCCTCCTCCAGCGGCTCGAGCGCGCTCGGCTCCTGCCGCAGCGCCTGCTGCACGAGCGAGGCCGGGATCACGCCGCCCGGGGACAGCGCGACCACCTGCTCCACCACGTTGAGCAGTTGCCGGACATTGCCGGGCCACGGCGCGGCCAGCATCAGCTCGAGCGCTTCCGGGGCGAAGGCGCGCACCTCCTTGCCGTAGCGCTTCGCCACGGTGGTGAGGAAATGCTGGGCGAGCGGCACGATGTCCTCGCGGCGCTCCGCGAGCGAAGCGAGCGAAAGCGAAACCACGTTCAGCCGGTAATAGAGATCCTCGCGGAACAGACCGCTTTTCATCTGCGCGTCCAGATCCCGGTGCGTCGCCGAAATGATACGAACGTCCACCGGCACCGACTGGGTCGAGCCGACCGGCCGCACTTCGCGGTCCTGAAGCACTCGCAGCAGCTTCGCCTGAAGCGGCAGCGGCATGTCGCCGATCTCGTCCAGGAAAAGCGTCCCTCCATCGGCCGAGGGGATGAGGCCCTTGTGGTCGTAATTCGCGCCGGTGAACGACCCCTTGCGGTGGCCGAACAGCTCGGACTCGAGAAGATTTTCCGGAATCGCCGCGCAGTTGACCGCCACGAACGGGCTCGAGGCGCGCGCGCTCGCCTTGTGGATGGCCCGCGCGAGCAGCTCCTTGCCCGTCCCGCTGGCGCCCTGGATGAAGACACTCGCGTCGGACCGCGCCACCATGCGAGCCTGCCTGAGCGTGTCTTCCATCTTCGGGCTCACGGTAATGAATTCGCTGCGCCACTCCTGGCCCTCGGCGCCGGTAACCGGAGTTGCGCCCGAAAGCCTCAGCGCCTGCTCCACCTGATCGAGCAGGGTCTTGCCTTCAAAGGGTTTTGGCAGGAAGCCGAACACGCCGCGCTTGGTCGCGGCCACGGCATCCGGGATGGTGCCATGCGCAGTGAGGACGATGACGGGCAGCGTAGGCGCCTGCTTGTGGATCTCTTCGAACAGGTCCATGCCGTCCATGCCGCCCAGCCGCAGGTCGGTGATCACCAGTTGCGGCCGGCAGGCGGCGAGCGCGGCGAGCGCGCGCTCGCCGCTGTCCACGGACTGCACTTCGTACCCGGCGGCGTTGAGCCTCATCGATACCAGCTTCAATATGTCCGGGTCGTCGTCGACCAGCAGGATTTCAGATCTGTTCATTTCGGCCGTCCTCTCATTTTCTTCCCTTGTCGCGTTCGATCAGGCTGCGCTCGATGGCGCGCAGTCCCTCTATCTGTTCCTTTAGCTGCGCCACTCGTTTCTGCTCTCGTGCCCGTTCGCTGACCTGCCCATGGAGCAACCAGGCAAACTGGCGAAGAGGGCTGGCGCCGGCGGATGCGGCCAGCGGCTCCAGCAGCGACGCCGCGCGGCCGTCATCGTTGATGAACGTGCCGGGCAGCGCCAGAATCAAAGCCAGACGCATCCGTGAACGGCCAGTCGGTTCGCGCATGTATTCCTGGTTCGCCGCCGTCAGCTCTCGGCGTTGCTCCTCGACGGGCAGGGTTGCAACCCGGTGCGCATAGCCGATGAGCTCTATTACCAGCCTCGCCTCCAGCTCTGCCGGCGTAGGCGGCAGGACTTCTTTGGGCGGCGGCGCCGGCTCCGGCAGTGGGGCAGGCACGGGCGGCAACGCGGGAGCCTCCGGCGCAGCCGGTTTCACCACGGCGAGCGGCGGTTCGGTCACCGCCGGCTTGACGGGTTCCGGTGCAGGCGCGACGCACGCCGCCAGCAGCCACGCGGCGAGCCAGCCGTGCAGGGTGCACCGCAATGCCGGGAATCGGATCATCACGCCGTCCCGGAGGGCTGCACAGGGAGGCTCACGCAGAACCGTGCGCCTCGCGCGCCGTTGTCGCTTACGGTGATATTGCCGCGGTGAGCCAGCACGAACTCTCTGGCAATGGCAAGGCCCAGTCCGGTACCGCGCACCTTGCCTTCACCGCGCTCGCCCCGGAAGAACCAATCGAACACACGCTCGCGCTGCTCGCGTGGAATGCCCGGACCCGAATCCCCGACCTCAAATTGCATCTTATCCCCATCGCGCCGCAGTGCCAAGGAGATAGTCCCGCCGTCGGGGGAGTACTTGACCGCGTTCGACAGCAGGTTGTCCACGATTACGCGGAGCTTCCCCGCGTCTGCCGAGATCGCCAGCGGTTCGAGCTGAACGTCGGTGCGTATGGCGCGCGATGAAATGGCGAGCCGGTGGTCATCCAGCACCCGCCGGACGAGATCATCCACGCGCGTGGTGCCGAGGTCGAGCCGCGCGATGCTCTGCTGCGCCTGCTGATAATTGAGCAGATCCTCGATGAGATTCTGCAGGTGGGCGCTCTTCTCCTTGAGAATATCGACGATTTCGTGCTGCGCCGGGGTCAGCGAGCCGGCCGTTCCTTCGCTCAGCAGGGCCGAGCCTTCGCGCAGCGCGGTGAGCGGGGTTTTGAGCTCGTGGGACACATGCCGCATGAACAGCTGCTTCTGCTGTTCCAATGCCACGAGCCTTTGACGCAGCCATTCCAGCCGCGCGCCCAGGTATTCGAGGTCGGCCGGTCCGCTGATCCGTATTCCGCTCGAGAATTCGCCGCTGCCCAGCCGGCGTATGGCCTGGTCGAGCTGCCGGACGGGCCGCGCAATGAACACCGTCACGGCGACCGAGATCAGCACGCCGAGCGGCACGGTGGCGAGCAAATGCAGCCAGAGGATGTCCTGGGCGCGAGCCGCCGTAGTCCTGAGGTTCTCGATCTCCCGGTCCGTCAATGCATTGCTCACATCGAGTACGCCCCGAGCAAGGTCGGTGAGCTCCATGTAACCCTCGATCAGACTGCGCCGCTCGGCGGGGCGCGGCAATGACCGGGGCAGCAACAGCTCGTAGAGCGCCTGCTCCTTGTCGATCGTGCGGTTCAGCTCGCGCAGTTGCGGCTCGTCCAGCGGCAGCAGCGACAGCTCGCTCGTGGTCGCCTTGAAGCGCTTGCGCACTCGCTCGTAGTCGTCCATCAGATCCAGGTCTTCCAGCACCAGGTATTGCCTCACGACCCTTTCCAGCGCCGTCGACTGTTCCATGAGCAGCCGGCTCGCGCGTGCAGCTTGCGCCGCCTGCCCTACCGCGCTCTGACTCTGGTCGGACATCTTCTCCACCAGCACGGCGACGTTCACGAACGCGAGCGCGAGCGGCAGGGCCACCGCGCCGAACGAGAACAACACCAGCCGCAGGAACGAGCGCGGGTAGTAGTGCCGGGACAAGTCGATGCCCAGTTTCATGGTGGCTATAATGGTCCAGTATGTTTAACGGGCTGCCTCGCAGCCCGTGATCCGGCCCACGCCTGGTCTTCCCCTGCCATGAACCCGGTCTCGCTCATTGCCGCCCTGTCCCGCAACCGGGTCATCGGGAGGGACAAACAGCTCCCCTGGCGGCTGTCGGAAGACCTCCGCCGCTTCCGGGAGTTGACCATGGGGCATCCCGTGATCATGGGCCGAAAAACGTACGAGTCCATCTTGATGACGCTCGGAGGCCCTCTTCCCGGGCGCATGAATATCGTGGTGACACGTTCCCCGGACTACCAGGCCCCCGGCTGCCGCCTAGCGGCGTCGGTCCAGTCCGCCCTGGACCGGGCGCGTGAAGCCGCGCCAGGGGGCGAGGTCTTCGTGGTCGGCGGCGCAGAGATTTACCGCCTGGCGCTGCCGTTCGCCGATCGCCTCTATCTGACCGAGATCCATGCGGATGTCGAGGGGGACGCGTGGTTCCCGGCCCTCGATGCCGAGGAATGGCGCGAGACATCCCGGGAATCCCGTGAGTCGCAAGACTTTCGTTACGATTTTGCGACTTACGAGCGGCGCCGTTAAAGCGCTTCGACGGCGGCTACCAGCGCCGGCCGAATCCGAAATACACACCCGTGCCGGGATACCAGGGTCCGTACGGATGGCCCCACCCGTATGGCGCGTAGTACGGCGCGTAATACGGGTAGCCGTAGTCAGGGCCGTAATACGGGTCGTCATGCGAGCGGCTCCATGCTGGCGTCACCTCCTCCTGGCCGCGCAAATAGGCGATCACCTCAGGCGGCACACCGCGTCGCGCCAGAGATTGACCCTCTTGCGCGGTCAGCAAGTAGTTGGCCCGAGTGTCGCGCAACGTTTGGATGATGACGTTGGAAGGCGCTCCGGTGCGCGCCATTTCCACGACTTCGTCCAGCGTCACGGGCTTTGAGCGCGGCGGCGCGATGCGACCCGCGGCCCCTTCCGGCAACCGGTCGATCTGGGGAGCGCTCGGTGGCAGCGTCGCGCATCCGGCCCACGCAAGTGCGAACAGGCAGACGGTCCAGCGGAACGGGTTCATTCAAGTAAGGCAGAAAACGCGAGCTAACGCACTGTAGCGTCAAAGCGCTTCCTTGGCAAAGCGCGTAGACGCCCGCTCGCGTCCCGGGGTGCAGCAAGAAAATGGGGTCAGGTCCACATTTCCTTTGGACCCCAAGGAGGATTGCCGCTCCAAGGAAATGTGGACCTGACCCCATTTTCCTGCATTTTCCTGCATCCAGGCCTCGCGCCCGGCGTGAAGACGTTTCAGATCACGCGGACTTCAGGCAGCGGAAAACCGTTGAAATTGCTCGCGTAGGCGGTGGTGTAGGCGCCCGCGTTGCGGATGTAGAAAAAGTCGCCCTCCTGCAGATCCGAAGGCAGCAGCTCGTCACGCATCACCACATCGATCGAGTCGCAGGTCGGGCCTGCCACCGTCCAGGGGATGTCAGGCCCGCTTCGGTCGGTGCGGATCTTGTACTTCAGTCCCTCGGTCGTTTCAATAATGCCGCCGAACAGGCCCGCGTCCAGGTACATCCAGCGCTTGCCGGCCCGCCGGGCGGTTCCCACGATGCGGCACACGAAATAGCCCGCGTCGGACACCATGTAGCGCCCGGGCTCGGCGATCACCCGGACCTCGGCCGGAAACGCCTGCAGCGCCCGGTTCACCACCTCGCCGATCACCTCGATCGAGGGAATGGGCTTGACGTGCCGCACCGGGT
>Ga0156229_1077_pt1 | contig 13047 bp, 9 predicted proteins | sample RifCSPlowO2_12_FD_116156 | JGI IMG/M metagenome (GOLD analysis project Ga0156229, IMG submission 116156) | Betaproteobacteria bacterium RIFCSPLOWO2_12_FULL_66_14 | reverse complement strand
GTCGCTCCGGTGATGGGCAGCCGGCTGGGCCAGCCCGTGGTCGTCGAGAACCGCGCGGGTGCGGGCGGCGTGCTCGGCGTCAACGCGATCGCGAAGTCGGCGCCCGACGGCTACACGATCGGGATCAGCGGCCCCGGCGCGCTCGTGGCCGCGCCATTCATGATGAAAGACTTTCCGTATGACGTCATGCGCGAACTGCAGCCCGTCACCCTGATCGCGCGCATTGCCGGCGTCGTCGTGACCAACCCTGGTTCGGGTTTCAAGACCGTGAAGGAGCTGATCGCGCGCGCCAAATCGAATCCCGGCAAGATCAGCTATGCCTCGGCCGGCGCGGGCACGCTGACGCACCTTGCGGGCGAACTTCTCAAGATCGAGGCGGGCATCGACATATTGCACGTGCCCTACAAGGGCGGCGCGCCGGCGGCCGCGGATCTAGTCGCCGGCCGCGTCCAGGTGTTCTTCCCGGACCTGCCCGCGGTGCTCCAGTTCATCCGCGGCGGCAAGCTGATCGCCATCGCGGTGACCACGCGGGAACGCGCCGCCGATCTTCCGGATGTCCCCACCATGGCGGAATCCGGCGTACCCGCGATGATCTCGGAAAGCCTGTACGGCATGTTGGCGCCCGCTGGCCTGCCCGGCGCGGTTCTCGCGCGCCTGAACGGCAGCGCGGTCGCGGCTCTCAAGGAGCCCGCGGTGGTCGCTCAGATCCGCAAACTTGGCGCCACACCTTCCCCGACCACGCCGGACGAATACCGCGATCTCATCCGGAGCGAACGCAACAAGTGGGAGCGCGTAATCAAGGTCACCGGCACGAAGATGCAATAACGCCTTCGACGCGACGCGCGGCGGATCCAGGCGGAACAGACATCCGGGTGGGCCATCCGGCCCCTCCGGACAAGCGCATCCGGGGCAGGCGCGCCCGCGGCCGCTTCAATCCAGGTCCGCGGCCGCGCGGTGCAGGGCCAGCATCCCGGAAATCGATTCGACCGGAAACGCCCGCAGGCCGCATTCCCACGCCACGCCGAAAGGCGGTGCGAAACGTTTCGCCTTTTCCATGCGCCGCCGCGTCCCCTCGAGGCCATCGCTCAGGTGCACCAGCCCGAGATAGAACTCCGTGCCCGCCGGCAGCGCGAGCCGGCGCAAAGGCGCGAAATAAGCGTCGTCGTCGCGGCTCTTCGGGACCGGCATGTGGATCCAGGTCACCGGCCGCCGCAGCACCGCGAAGATCGCATTGGCGAAATCGGTCATCAACCCGGTATCGGTCGGCTCGATGACGTGCTTGCCGCCCGGATTGCCGTAGCAGAAATGCAGGCCCATCTGGACCTCCGGCGGCACGCGGTCCACCGCCCTCGCAATCGCCGCGGCCAGAAAATCCATGGGTGCATGCTCCCTCAGGCCGGGCCGATAGCCGTGGAGCGCCTGGATGATCTCCACGGCGACGTCCCACTGGATCGCCAGTTCGGCTGCCGGGGTCGCGCGCACGATCGCATCGACTTCGGCAAGATAGTGCCGCTCGAACGCGGGCAGCACGGTCTGCACCTGTTCCGGGACGATGCGCGTGCCGACGGTGGCAAAGGGCGTCGGCAGGCTCACCTGGAAACGCGTCCCCGGAGCGATGCGCCCTGCGCTTCGCGCTGACTTGAACGCTTCGTAGGACGCGAGCGCGATGCCGTCGTAGCCGACCGGTGCGAATTCGAGGTCCGCGGGCGCAACGCCGGGCGCGAGATGGTACAGGTCATACGGCGGCAGATGGGGCTGCGGCCGGGCGGTGCGGCCGCTGGGTTCGAGCCCTTTCGCCCTCGCCAATGTCGCGGCGGGAAACGTATTCCAGCCCTGGGCCTCGCCGTCGGGCAGGCGCGCCGCGTAGCCCGCGAGCGCCGGTCCGGCGACATCGAATACCTCGGCCGCAGACGCGTAGGGAAAACTTCCGATGAGCAGAACGGGACGGTGCATGGATTTCAGCCCCGCGGTGCCGCGGCGCGAACCGCGAGCGACGGGAAGCTCAACCCACAATCGGTTTTCATGCCGGGCCTCCGAATGGGCAGGGATGGTTCGAATCTCGAGAATTGCGGGCGCTTCGCAAGCCGGAGCAAAACGATAGGGAAGTCAATTGGCCGCTGAAGCCAGGGCGGCCCGCCGGCGCTGTAATCAGGTGCGTGAACCTGTCCCGAACCGCGCACAACCTATCTTATGTCCCATCACCGGCTGAAGGCCCCGATCGGGCCTGGCTTTGAGCGGAACTAATGGTAAATTGCTGAGCAATCTATTCCAACCGCCGCAGCAAGGCAAGTTCTGTCCCCCACCCCGGTAGATCCGGGGCGTTATCATCGTTCAGCAACTCAGGCAATGTCGGCAACGGGATGGTAGGTCAGTTCGCGCACCGGCGGGTTTGATCCGTCGATGCCCTTTCCGTCCCCAGGTGGCGCGCGCTGATTCTGTCGCACCTGCCGCGGCGCCCAGCAACCCAGATGTTCGAGAATTCGGCGAATGACTACGGCGTCATCAATCAGCGCGATTACGTGCATCGGCGCGCCGCACTTGAGACATTGCAAAGGATCGACCTCATAGACCTTGTGGATCAGTCGCGCCCACCCCGATCGGGCGCGCGCGCCTTCACGGCGTTGAACGCCGGCAAAGGGCTGCGCGAGATCGACATCGCTACAGAGGCAGGTCGCACCGAGGTGCTCGCGCTCGCGCGCGAGGCCGACGTGATGGTCGACAACTTTCGCCCGGGCGTGCTTCGCCGTCACGGGCTGGGCTACGAAGACGTCAAGGCCGTCAACCCACGCGTCGTCTACTGCGCGATCTCCGGCTACGGCTACAGCGACCCGGCCCGCACGCCGCGCGGCGCCTACGACCACGTGATCCAAGCGTTGACGGGCATGACCATGCTGGCCGGCATCGAAGGCGACCCGCCGATCAAGTCCGGCTTTCCCGTCATCGATGCGGCCACCGGCATCATCGGCGCGCTCGCGATCGTGACCGCGTTGCGCGAGCGCGACCGCACGAGCGCGGGCTGCTTCCTCGACGTAAGCATGTGGGCCAGCGCGCTGCAACTCATGTACCCGTTCGCCTGCGAGACGCTCGCCAGCGACCGCGAGATCCCGCGCGTCGGCAACAAGGGCTATTCGGGCAGTCCGGCGGCCGACACGTTCGCCTGTCGCGACGGCTGGCTGGCGATCGGCGCCAACACGCCGGCGCACGTCGCTAGACTGATGGAGGTGCTGGGCGTCGCGCAGGCGGAGGTCGCGCCGCTGTTGGAACCCGAGACCGAGGGCGCACCTGCCTTCGCGCGTGCGCGCGATCAGCAAGCCTTCCGCGAACTGCTGGCGGCGCGCCTAGTCGGACATTCGGCGACCGAGCTGGAACAACGCCTGAACGCGGCCGGCGTGCCGGCCGCGCGCGTGCGCACGCTGCGCGAGTTCACGCAGGAAGCGGTGCATACCGGCTTGCTGCAGCCGGTGGTGCTCGGCGAAGGCGAAGCGCAGGCCATGACACCGGGACTGGGCTGGCGCATGTCGGCCTGACCGGCGTGCCCAAGCCGCCAGGCCGCGCCCCGGCGCGAGCGGGAAGAGCGGCTGGATCGGGTCGCCCCTGCAGCCGGGCTCATAGAGTCACATACACTTTCCTGTGCGGATCGATAGCACCAAAAAGCCACCGGGCTCAGATCTGCACCACCTGCGGATCGACGGGATCGCAATACAGGAGCTCCACCTGCGCGGCGCGCCGCGTGAGCACCGCGCGCTGATTGATGTAGCCCTTGTCGGTGATCTCGCTCGCATCGATGGAAGGCGGTTCGGCGAGCATGAGCGCGCGCGCGGCGTACGTCGAGGAGCCGCCGCCCGCGTGCGCGAGCGCCTTCATGCCCTCCTGCAGGCGCTCGCGAACGCGCGGATGAGCGATCACCGCGGCAGGCGCGGCCTCGGGCGCCAGGTCTTCGCACAGGCCGCGGCACGCGGCCATATTCGCAAAAACGAGAAAAGCGGCGTAGTCGCGATCGTGTCCCGCGATCACCACGTCCTGCGCGATGGGCGCCAGCGCGCTCAAGGCTCTTACCCGCAGCATGCCCACGTGGACCCAGGTGCCCGAGGCAAGCTTGAAATCCTCTGCGAGGCGGCCGTCGAACTCGATGCCCTTGCCGGGATCGGCAGGGTCGGCAAATTTTCCGGCGTCCCCGATCCTGTAGAAGCCCTCCTCGTCAAAAGCCGCTTTGGTGAGATCGGCACGCTTCCAGTACCCCGGCGTCACGTTCGGCCCGCGCACGCGCAATTCGAGCTTGCCGTTGTTCGGCCGCATGAGCAGCTCGCAGCCGGGCGCGGGCAAGCCGATCACCCCGGCGCGGTCGATCCGGAAATGCACGGTGGTGACCATGGGAGCGGTTTCGGTGGCGCCCCAGGCCGATACCATCGCGACGTCCCTGCCGCGCGCGCGGGCGAGATGCTCGAACCGCTCCCACAGGTTCTGTGGCAGCGCGGCCGCGGCATAGAAAAGCATCTTGAGCCGGGAAAAGAAGTGGTCGGCGAGCGCCGGCTCCTTTTCCAGCGCGGCGGCGAGCACGTCGAATCCGCGCGGCACGTTGAAATACAGCGTGGGGGCGACCTCCCGGAGGTTCGCCACCGATCTGTCGAACAGGCCCGGCGCGGGTTTCCCCTCGTCGACATAAAGCGCGCCGCCATTGGCGAGCACCATGTTGAAGTTGTGGTTCGCGCCGAAGGTGTGGCTCCAGGGCAGCCAGTCGACGATGACCGGCGGCTCCTCGGCGAGAAAAGGCCAGACCTGAAGGATCGCCTGCTGATTCGAGCACAGCATGCGCTGGGTATTGATGACGCCCTTCGGCTCGCCCGTCGAGCCGGAGGTGAACAGGAGCTTCGCGACCGTATCGGGCCCGACGTGTTCGAAGGCCTGGTCCACCGCCGCTGTGGCCGGCGTCGCCACGAGCGCGGCGAAGTCCGTGCTCCCGGCCGGCTGGTTGCGGCTGCACACCAGCTCGAATTCGCACAGGTCGCGCACCGCCGCAATGGCCTTCGCGAATTTCACCCCGTCGTCCGCGAATACCAGGCCCGGCCGCAGCAGCGCAAGAATGCTCTTCAGACGGGCGTGGTCGGCGGACAGCAACGAATACGCCGCCGAAATGGGTGCGTACGGCACGCCGACGTGCATCGCAGCGAGCGCGAGCAGCGCGTGGTCGATGCTGTTGTCGGACAGGATCACGATCGGGCGTTCGGCCGAGAGCCCGCGGGCAAGGAAAGCCTGCCCCAGCGCGCGCGCGGCGCTCAGCGTCCCGGCGTACGAGACCCGGCGCCAGCCGCCTTCGGGTGTGCGCTCTGCCAGAAACAGGCGATCGGAAGGGTCGCGCCGGGCCCATTGCTCGAGCCACACGCCCACGCAGCGCGCGTAAGGCTCGAGTGGCATGGGCGATCGCAGCACGAAAGCACCGCCCGCGCGGCGCTCTACGTCGACCCGGGCCGGCGCAAAAGCGCTCGGCGCCATGGCGCCGGCGCGGCGGTTTGCTTCGGTCATCGGCTATCGTCTTTCGTCAGGATCACGCTGCAGGCCGCCCGCGGGCTGCCGCTTACAGGCCAATGTACCCCGGTCCCGGACGCCGGGCAACGACGATGCCCAGGTCGTGGCCCGCCTGACGCGGCCTATCGGTCGAAGGGAAGGATTTTGAACCGCTTGCGCCGCTCTATACGCAGCGCCCGGAAATGTCGTTGATCGAGCGTGAGCACCTCCGACACGGCATGTCGCTCGGCAAGTACCACGATTGACGCGTCTGCGAGGCCGATATCGAGATCGGCATAGCGCTCGACGACTTCCTTGGCACGCGCAACGTCGCCTGCGGCGAACGGTTCAAGCTGGTATGCACCCCGAGCGACCTCATCCAGAAGCGCCGCCTGCGCGCGCTGGCCAATGTGGCGCATCAGCAGATAGTCGAGCTCGGCCAACACGAAAGGAGAAAGCAACAACGGCGGCGAAACCTGGCCAAGCAGGTTTGCACATTCGTGATGATATCGCTGGCTCTCATCGAGCGCCGACAGAAGGCCGCTCGTGTCGAGGAGAATCACGACTCCCCGAATCCCGACAGCGCTTCATCGATGCGTTCGGCGAGCCGGGCCTTTCCGCTCTTGAACAAAGGCAGCCGGGGGCGTGGAGGGGCGGATTGCGAAGTGAGCGCGCGCAGGGCTTCTCGGATCAATTCGGCTTCGCTCAACCCGCGCGCAGCGGCCACTTGGCCAAGTGCCCGCTTCACATCCTCGGGAATGTAAACGGTGGTTTTGAACATGCCATACATAATACCATATATCATCCGTGTTTCCGAGCGTCGAAGCGCCCTTTGGAGCAAGTCTTGCAGCAGTCATCCCCGAACTGGAGGAATGCGCCATGAACCTGAAGGAATTCATTTCCGAACTGGACAAGGCCGGCGATCTTTTGAGGATCAAGCGGCCGGTATCGACCAAGTACGAGATGGCCGCGATCCTGGATGCGGTGGACAAGAGCACCGGGCGCGCGGTGCTGTTCGAGCGGGTGCGCGGCTACACGACGCCGGTCGTGGGGAACCTCCTGTCCCGCAGGAGGCGGCTCGCCCTCGCTCTGGGAGTCGGCGAGGATGCGCTTCTGAAGGAGTATTCGCGGCGCATGAAGCGGCGCGTGAAGCCCAAAGTCCTCGCGCGCGGGCCGGTCATGGAAACGATAGTCGAGCGAAAGCTGAACATCCTGGAGGAAATCCCCGTTCTCACCCACCGTGAAAAGGATGCCAGCCCGTACTTCACTTCCGCCGTGACCATGGCAAGGGACCCGGAAACGGGGGCGACCGGAATGGGGATCTACAGGATCCAGGTTCGGGGGCGCAATGAAGTGAGCCTCAATTTCCAGAACCCGCCGCTCACCCACTTCCTGCAGAAAGCGGAACACATGGGCAAAGAGCTGGAAATCGCGATCGTCCTTGGCATGGATCCACTTACCTTCATCGCCTCGGTATTTCCAGCTCCGCCGGGGACCGACCGGTTCGAAATAGCAGGCGGATTGCGCGGGCAGCCTGTCGAGCTGGTGCAATGCAGGACGGTGGATGTGCTGGTGCCGGCAGACGCTGATTTCGTCCTTGAAGGCCGGGTCAAGCCGGGTCTCAGGGTCCACGAAGGCCCGTTCGGCGAATCCTGGGGCACTTATCAGGAGGGGAGGAACCCGGTGGCGAGAATCAGCGCCATCATGCACAGGAAGAAACCGACCTACCAGGCGCTTTTGTCCTACTCCGGCGAGGAGACAACGCTGATGGGTTTGTCGATTGAGGCCACCCTGGTCGGATCGCTTCGCGCCGCGCACCCCGGGGTGATTTCCATCGTCACCGACAAGTTCAACCGCTCCAATTTGATCGTGAGCATGCGCAAGAAGAACGATGGCGAGCCGAGAAAAGTGCTGAAACAGGTGCTCTCCAGCGTGCCCATCGTCAAGACGGCGGTGGTGGTCGACGATGATATAGACGCCAACGACCCCTATGCGGTCGGGTTCGCCATCGCCACGCGCTACCAGGCGAAGCGAGGCACCGTTGTGCTCGATGAAGCGCGCTCGAGCGCCCTCGACCCCTCGGCCCTTTCCAGGAAATCGGGACGCTTCAGCTCGAAGCTGGGAATCGACGCGACCAGGCCTCTGGCCGGATCGAAAGCCCGGTTCGAGAGGGTGCGGATATCCAGGAAGATGAAAGAACTGGCCAAGACATTCGAATAGCGACGACTATCCGCGCCGGAACCCGCGGAGTCTGTTGCACGTGGTGCGTTCGCCGGGCACCAAGTCCGGCATCTGCAGTCCTAGACTTTATCGGTCCCAAACGGGGTCGCGACTCGCGTCTTCGGCAGACGAGGCGCCCATGGCATGGAACGTCGCGCAAAAGTTGATCCGCAGCCACCTCCTATCGGGTGAGATGACGCCGGGGAGAGAGATCGGCCTGCGCGTCGATCAGACGCTCACGCAGGACGCCACCGGCACGCTGGTCATGCTGGAACTGGAGGCGATGGGCCTGGACCGGGTCAAAACGGAAGTCTCGGTTCAGTACGTCGACCACAATCTGCTCCAGACGGACAACAAGAACGCCGACGATCATCTCTTTCTTTTCAGCGCCTGCAGGCGGTTCGGGATCTGGTACAGCGGTCCGGGCAACGGGGTCAGCCACCCCGTGCACATGGAGCGTTTCGGCAAGCCCGCGAAGACCCTGCTCGGCTCCGACAGCCATACCTGCGCCGCAGGCTCGCTGGGCATGCTCGCCGTCGGTGCGGGTGGTATGGACGTGGCCCTGGCCATGGCCGGCGAGCCGTTCTACATCGAGATGCCGCGCGTCTGGGGAGTGAAGCTGATCGGGGCGCTGCCGGACTGGGTGAGCGCGAAGGACGTGATTCTCGAGTTGCTCCGGCGGCACGATGTTGATGGCGGCATCGGGTGCATCATCGAGTATTACGGCCCGGGCCTGAGCGCGCTCGGCGCGATGGACCGGCACGTCATCGCGAATATGGGCGCTGAGCTGGGCGCCACCGCGTCGGTGTTTCCCTCGGACGAGCGCACGCGCGAGTTTCTGAGCCGGCAGGGCCGCGCGCAGGACTGGGTCGAGCTCCAGGCCGATGAAGGCGCGGCCTATGACATCGACGAGGAGCTCGACCTCTCGTCTCTCGAGCCCCTGATCGCGCTCCCGTCCAGCCCCGGGAAGGTTGTGCCGGTCCGCGAGGTGGCGGGCAAGGAGCTGTACCAGTCGTACATCGGCTCGTCGGCCAATCCCGGCTTTCGCGACTTTGCCATCGCAGCGCTCATGGTGCGCGGTCGCCGGATCGCGCCGCAGGTTTCCTTCGACGTCAATCCTGCGTCGCGCCAGCTGCTTCAGGACCTGGCGATGGAAGGCTTGCTGACCGATTTCATTCAGGCAGGGGCACGGCTGCACCAGGCCGGCTGCAATGGATGCATCGGCATGGGACAGGCGCCGGCAACGGGGCGGAACAGCCTGCGCACGGTGCCCCGCAACTTTCCTGGACGGTCCGGCACGAAGGAAGATTCCGTCTTTCTGTGCAGTCCCGAGACGGCGACCGCGTCAGCTCTCACCGGAGTGATCACCGACCCGCGCACGCTGGACATGCCGTGCCCGCGCGTGGAAGAGCCCCGCAAGCGCGTGCTGCTTGCGGATACGGTCGTTCCGCCCGCTGTGCATGAGCCAGGCCGCCGTGTTGATCTGCTCAAAGCTCCCCACATCGAGTCGTTGCCGGAGCTGGAACCGATTCCTGACCTGCTGGAGCTGGAGGTGCTGCTCAAAGCAGGCGATGACGTCTCGACGGATGAGATCCTCGCCGGAGGTTCGCGAGTGCTGCCCTTTCGCAGCAACATCTCGAAAATCAGCCAGTTCGTGTTCGAGGCGCTCGATTCGACTTATCCGCGGCGGGCGCTGCGAGTGCGGGACGCGGGGGGACACGCCGTTATCGGGGGCTCGAATTATGGCCAGGGATCCAGTCGCGAGCACGCGGCACTCGCGCCGCGGTTCCTGGGGCTGCGCATGGTGATCGCCAAGGGCTTCGCCCGCATCCACCTCCAGAACCTGATCAACTTTGGCGTGCTGCCGCTCGTATTCCTGGATCCAGCGGACTACGAGGTCGTTGAGGCGGGCGATGTCGTGCGTATCGCAAACGTCCGTCGATGCCTGGCTGGAGATCAGCGATTCGTAGTGGAGCTGGTTGGCAGGGGCCACCGATTCAGCGCTCGCTCCGATCTCTCCGAACGGGAATCCTCGGTGGTCAGAATGGGTGGGCTGACGAACTGGATCCGCGAGCGCGCCCGGGAGCGCGCGAGCAACGATGCGCCGCCCCCGGAGGCGCTATCGAGCTCGGAGGATGAAGGATCACTGTAAGGTCTGGATGGTCAAACCGACTAACGACACTCAGGCAGGAGGCACCATGAAGACCCTGAACACGCTGCGCGGCTTTGCCCTGCTCGCCGGCCTGCTCGCCGCCGCGGCGGGCTGGACGCAGCAGAAGCCGCAAAATACGGCGCTGGCAAAGGCGACCGTCGCCGCCGGCTGCTTCTGGTGCGTGGAGGAAGCCTTCGACCCGGTTCCCGGGGTGGTGTCGACCACCTCCGGCTACATGGGGGGACAGCGCAGGAATCCGACCTACAAGGAGGTGTCCTCGGGCACCACCGGCCATACCGAAGTGGTCCAGGTGGTGTATGACCCGGCGAAAGTGAGTTACGAAAAGCTCCTCGAGGTCTTCTGGCGCAACGTGGACCCGACGGTGCAGGATCGCCAGTTCTGCGACGTCGGCAGCCAGTACCGTCCCGAGATATTCTTTCACACGGCCGAGCAGAAACGCCTGGCAGAGTCATCCAAGGCCCGGCTGCAGAAGACCAAGCCGTTTCGCGAGCCGATTCTGACCCTCATCACCCCGGCCGGCGAGTTCTGGCCGGCAGAGGAGTATCACCAGGACTACTACAAGAAGAACCCGGTGCGCTACAGGTTCTACAAGACCGGCTGCGGCCGCGAGGCGCGGCTGGAACAGCTGTGGGGACCGCGAGGGAAGGACAAGTAGACGGGGACCGCGACAACGCTTTTACAGGACAGGAGCGAACCATGATGCGGCGCACATTGCTCAAGGTACTCGGTGCGGCCGGCCTGACCGGGCTCGCCGCGGACGCACTGCCGCAACGCTCAGGTGCGAAAGGGCCTGCGGCGGCGGAAGAGCTGCAAAAGAACTGGAAGCAATTTCTCGCCGAAGGCGTCGCGGTGTCCAGCCCCGACGAAAAGCTTACCCTCTCCAAGGGGGAATGGCGCAGGCGCCTCTCTCCCGCCGCGTACGACGTGCTGCGCGAGGAGGGCACCGAGCGCCCGGGCACGAGCCCGCTCAATGCCGAGAAGCGACCGGGCGTGTTCGTCTGCGCAGGCTGCGACCTGCCGTTGTTCACTTCTGCAATGAAGTATGAAAGCGGCACCGGCTGGCCGAGCTTCTTCACCACCATCCCGGGCGCATTCGGCAGCAGGCGCGACTTCAAGCTGCTGTTGCCGCGCACCGAATATCACTGCGTCCGCTGCGGCGGCCACCACGGTCACGTGTTCGCCGACGGCCCGCCCCCCACGGGGCAGCGCTGGTGCAACAACGGCGTCGCGCTTCGCTTCATTCCGAAAGGCAGCAACCCGGTTTGAAGCAGGGAAACCCTCAGCGCACTTGTTGAGTGCACCGGCGCGGGCTTCGCGCCGTTTTGACCTGGATCAACGGCCGGCGCAAAATCTCCCGCTCGTCCAGGAGGCTCGCCGTGATGCAACCGAAGGGCAGCGTCGTCGTCGGATTCCGCGATAGCATCGCCGTCGCCAAGGCCTGGGGGCGACGGCTGAGCCTGTTCTACATCGGGGTGCTCGCGCTCTGGATCATCGTGCAGAGCGGCATCCCGATGGCGCCCTACCTCGACCTCGTGATCGAGGACGCGGTCTGGACCCAGACCCTGTCCGGGTTCCTGTTCGCGGCGGCGCTCGGCTGGCTGCTCTACCTGCTGATCGCCAAGGGGCTCGCGCTCGTCGGGCGGGCGCAGGACGCGCTGCAGCTGCTCGAGCGCGCGATCGAGTCGAGCGTCAACGCCGTGCTCATCAGCGACAACCGCCGGCCGGAGAATCCCATCGTTTACGCCAACCACGCCTTCGAGCGCATCACCGGCTACCCCCGGCGCGAGGCCCTGGGGCGCGACGTGCTGTTCCTGCAGGAAGGCGACCGGGAGCAGCCGGAGCTGGAAGCGCTTGCCGCCGCGGTGCGCGAGGAGCGGCCCTACCGCGCGGTGCTGCGCAGCTACCGCAGGGACGGCAGCATGTACTGGACCGAGGTGCACGTGGCGCCGGTGACGAACGACGAGGGCAAGGTTTCTCACTTCGTCACGGTGCTCAACGACATCACCGAGGCCCGCCGCTACCAGGATGAGCTCGCGCACAAGGCGAACTACGATTCACTCACCGGCCTGGCGAACCGCAATCTCCTTTCGGACCGCATCAGCCACGCCATCTCGCGCAGCGCCCGCCTCAAGGCGAGCGTCGCGCTGTGCGTCCTCGGCCTGGACAAGTTCCGCGACGTCAACGACAGCTTCGGCCATGCCACCGGCAGCGAGGTGCTGAAGGCGGTCGCGGCGCGCGTGCGCTCGCGCTTCCGTGCGGTGGACACCATCGCGCGGCCGGCCGGCGACGAGTTCGCGCTGCTGCTCGCAGACCAGACGGGCGACGCCTCGATCGCCGGCCAGCTGCAGCGGGTGCGTGAGCTCTTCTCATCGCCTTTTCCGGCGGGCGAGCGCGAGGTGCACCTCAGCGCCGCGACCGGTGTCGCGATGTTCCCGCAGGACGGCGCCGACGCCGAGACGCTGCTCAAGCGCGCCGAAATCGCCATGCACCGCGCCAAGGAGCAGGGCCCGAACGCGTTCCAGATGTACACCGCGCAGATGGACGCGCGCGTGGCCGAGCGCGTCTCGCTCGAAGCCGACCTCCGGCGGGCGATCGAGCGCGAGGAGCTGGTGCTGCACTACCAGCCGCGCGTCGACCTCGCCACCGGCCGCATCCGCGGCGCCGAGGCGCTGATCCGGTGGAACCACCCGCAGCGCGGCGTGGTGCCGCCCTCGGCCTTCATTCCGCTGGCCGAGGAGACCGGCTTGATCCTGCCGATCGGCGAGGGGGCGCTGCGCAGCGCCTGCCTGCAGAACCGCGCCTGGCAGCGCGCCGGGCTCGGTCCGATCACGGTGGCCGTCAACATCTCGGCGCGCCAGTTCCGCCAGCCGGGGCTCGCGGGCCAGGTCGAAGCGCTGCTGCGCGAGACGGGGCTCGATGCGCGCTGGCTCGAGCTCGAGCTCACCGAGAGCCTGGTCATGGACGACGCCGAGCAGGGCATCGCCATCCTGCGCGAGTTGAAGGCCATGGGCGTGCTGCTCGCCATCGACGACTTCGGAACGGGGTACTCGAGCCTCAGCTATCTCAAGCGCTTCCCGGTGGACCATCTGAAGGTCGATCAGTCGTTCGTGCGCGGCATCACCAGCGACAGTGACGACGCAGCGATCGTGAAC
>Ga0156229_1050_pt2 | contig 13127 bp, 13 predicted proteins | sample RifCSPlowO2_12_FD_116156 | JGI IMG/M metagenome (GOLD analysis project Ga0156229, IMG submission 116156) | Betaproteobacteria bacterium RIFCSPLOWO2_12_FULL_66_14 | reverse complement strand
GGCCGGTTCGATTATACCTTTGGACGCTTCGACGGCCCGGCATTACCGGTTGTCCTCGATCACCATGGCAGCGCCCTTGGCGCCGATCATGACCGACGGCGCGTTCGTGTTGCCTGTGGTGACCGCCGGCATGATCGACGCGTCGATGACGCGCAGTCCCTGCACGGCGCGCACACGCAGCCGCGAATCGACCACCGCGCCGTCGTCTTCACCCATGCGGCACGTCCCGACCAGGTGATGGACGGTGCTGCCGCTCGCACGGATGTAGGCTTCGAGGGCTTCCTCCGATTGAGCCGCGGGGCCGGGCCCCGTCTCCTCCACAATGAAGAGCGCGAGCGCGGGGCAGGCCAGAATGCGCCGTGCGATCCGGATGCCCGACGCGAGCACCTCGATTTCGCTGGCGTCGGAAAGATAATTGAGGCGGATCTCCGGCGGCGCGAAGGGGTCGGGGGACGTGGCCATGACGGAGCCGCGGCTCGCCGGGCGCGCCAGCGACACCGAGATGCGCAGGCCCGGCTCCCGCTCGAGCTCACGGTACTTCGCCGGATCGAAGCTGCCGGGAAAGAACAGCAGCTGCAGGTCCGGCGAAACGGTCTTTTCGCTGCTGCGGCAGAACACCGACGCGCTGGTCGCGCCGAACGTCAGGGCGCCGCGGCCCTCGACCAGCCATCGGATCGCCTCCCAGGCGACGCGCGGCCAGCGCCGCAGCTCGTTGACAGTCGTGCAGTTGCGCGTACGCACCGAGACGGGAACGAAATAATGGTCCGAAAGGCCGGCGCCGACGCCGGGCACGTCCGCAACGACATCGACGCCGATGCTGCGCAGCTGGCCTGCCGGTCCGATCCCGGAAAGCTGCAGCAGATGGGGAGAACCGATGGCGCCCGCGCTGAGCAGCACCTCCCGGCGCGCCGTGGCCTGCACTTCAACGCCGTGACGCAGATAGGCCACGCCCGTGCATCGTTGGCGCTCGAACAGGAGGCGCGTGGCATGAGCGCCCGTTTCGATACGGACATGGGAGCGCCGCCGCGCGGCTGCGAGAAAGGTCGTGCTCGATTGCCTGAGGCGCTTGCGTCTCGACATCTGGGAATAACCCACCCCTTCGGTGGCTTGCCCGTTGATATCCGGCATGAACGGAAAGCCTGCCTGCTGCGCGGCCTGAACGAAGCGGTGGGTGATCGGAAGGATGGTCCGGTACGGCTCGACGGTCATGGGGCCGCTCCTGCCGCGGTACCGGTCGTCGCCGCCTTCATAACACTCGATCGATCGGAAGAACGGCAGCACGTCCGCGTAGCTCCAGCCGCGGCAGCCAGCCCGCGCCCAGCGATCAAAATCCCCGGGCAGGCCGCGAACGAAGTTCATGCCGTTGGTGGAGCTGGTGCCCCCGAGCACCTTGCCGCGCGGCAGCCGGATCTGGCGGCCGCCTATGCCGGATTCAGCGGCCGACACGTAGTTCCAGTCGTACACCGGGTGCCCCATCAGGTGGATCACGCCCGCCGGGACGTGGATCAACGGCGAGCGGTCCGGCGGACCGGCTTCCAGAACGATCACCGACGCGCCGCGTTCGCTCAGCCGATCGGCGAGCACGCATCCGGCAGAGCCAGCGCCCACGATCACATAATCCGCTTCCATCCCCGCCTGGTTCTCTCTTCACACATACGGTCGATCGCGCGTCATGCTACCCTCGCGCAGGCCGTGACGCACAGAAATCCGGAGGCAATGCCAATGAGCGATCAGCAGTGGCGTCTCATGAATCCCGTCGGCGACCCGCCGCGCGCAGTCTTCGACGGCGCCGGCCGGCCCGGCGACCTGAGCGGGAAGACGCTAGGACTCTTCTGGAATGGCAAGCCCGGCGGCGACGTGTTGCTCGATGAAGTGGCCCTGTGCCTGTCGGGACGATTTCCCGGCCTGGACATTGTGAAGTTCTGGGAGGCGCGGCCCGGGACGATCACCGCCTACGGGAATTCCGCCGACAACCTCCGCTTCATGGCGCAGAGCGCCGATCTCGTCATCGGCACCAACGCCGACTGAGGCAGCTGCACGTCGTGGTGTATCCATGACACCTGCAGCCTAGAGAAGCTGGGGACGCCCACCGTCACGGTGGCGACGAGCAACTTCATCCAGCTGGCGAAGAGCATGGCGCGCACGCATGGCGTGCCCGAGCTGGCGATCGTCGCCATCCCGCATCCCATCGGCGGCATCGTCGAAGAGGAGATACGCGGCAAAGCGCGGTCGGCGATCGAGGAAATCGTTGCGAAGGCCACGGCAAGGTCGCATTCCCGCGAAGCGGCCGACGAGCGCCCGGAAGCGAGCCTGATCAGCCTCGCCGGCAGCGCGAACGACGTCAGCCTGGCGTTCTACCGGCACGGATGGACCGACGGCCTGCCCATCGTGCCACCCACAGCGGACGCGGTGCGGGGAATGCTGCGAGGAACCGACCTGCCGGCGCATCATGCCTTGGGCGCCATGCCGCCCGCCGGCTCGCCCGTCACCATGGAGAAGATCGCGGTCAACGCCGTGATGGCCGGATGCCGCCCGACCTACATGCCGGTTCTGATCGCAGCTCTGGAGGGCATGCTGGAGGAGGGATTCGACCTCACCGGCGTCCAGACATCGACGGGGGCGCACAGCCCCCTGCTGATCGTCAACGGGCCGATCCGTCAGCCGCTGAGGATCAACTGCTCTTCAGGCGCGCTGGGGCCGGGTTGGCAGGCGAACGCCACCATCGGTCGCGCCATCCGGCTCATCCAGAACAACGTCGGGGGCGCCCATATCGGGACCACCGACATGACCACGCTCGGCGCGGCGGAAAACTACACCTATTGCCTGGGAGAGAACGAGGAGCGCAGTCCCTGGACGGCTTTCCACGTCGACCAGGGCTTCGACCGGGAGGACAGCACGGTGTCAGTCCTGGGCGCCTTCGCGCCGGAGCAGGTGTCCGATCACGTCGGCATTCGACCCGAGGAAATCCTGGCGGTCGCCGCCAGCGTGATCTCCACCTTCTCCCGATTCCACCTCCGTGCCATGGATCACATCATCACTCGCGATTCCGTGTTGCTCGTGTCGCCCGAGCACGCGGCGAGCATTGCCAATGCGGGATGGTCGAAGGCGCACGCGCAAGCATTCCTGTTCGATAACTGCCGGCTGCCCTACGGGCGGTTGAAGCAGCTGAGAAGACAGATCGACCCGTCGAGCCTGATACAGACCGCCGAAGGTCCGATGGTGCCGATGTTCGCCAGGCCCGACGCCATCAAGCTCATCGTCGCGGGCGGGCCGGGCAAGCATTCCGCTTACGTCAACACCGGCCACTCGAAGAAGATTCTTACGAAGAAAATCGTCCTGCCGAAGGCCTGGGCGCAGTTGCTGGACGAGTACAGGGAATGAAATTGAATTAATTCATTCCCACTCGATCATCAACGGTGTTTCTAAGCAGCACCGGCAGACGCCTACACCAACCCCCGCAAGAGCCGCTTCGCGTTGTCGTGCATGATCTTGCGCAGCACCGGCTCCTGGAGCGCCAGCCGATCCATCATGTCGAGCCCCTTGCGGATCGAGCCGAACGGGCAGTCCGTGCCGAACAGCGTGTTGCTCGCGCCGAAGAAGGCGAGCCCGCAGCGGGTTCCCTCCACCGCGCCGTGCATGGCGGTGTCGGCGTAGAACATGCGCATCATCTCCATCGGCGGGCGGCGCATGTAAGGGCCCGAGCCCGCTTTTTCGCGGGCGGCCTGCTGCCGGGCCATGCGGAACAGCGCGCCTGCTATGCGTTCCTCATGGAACGGAACCATGCCTCCCATATGGTGAGTGATGATCTTGAGGCCCGCGTGCCGTTCGAACAGGCCGGCCAGCACCAGCCTGATCATCGCCGCGGCCGTCGCGTAAGGCCAGCCGAGGATCAGCCAGAGGTCGTACTGCGACGAGGATTCGGAGGCATAGTCCGCCATATCCGGGGTGCGCGTCGGGTGGATCCATATGGGCAGCCCGTAGCCTTTCATGGCCGCAAAGAGCGGATCGAATTCGGGCTCGTCCAGCGGACGGCCGGCCACGTCGGTATAGATCTGCACGCCGCACGCCCCCAGATCGCGGATGGCACGGTGAACTTCCTTCATCGCTGCCCCCATGTCGTGCAGCGCGACGGAGGCCACGAACGCCGGAAACCTGTCCTTGTGGCGCGAGACCAGCTCCGCCATGGAGTCGTTGGCAACGCGCGCGATCTCGGCGCCTTGCCGGGGCGTCATGAATTCTTCCAGCGGCGGGCCCGACAGCGAAATGATCTGCGCGTATTCGCCGGCTTCGTCCATCAGGCGGAAGCGATCGTCGAAGTCGTATAGCTGCGAGGTATTCTCTATGCGCGAGCCCATCGAACCGAAGCCGGGCGCGATGCGTTTCACCCGCTCGATCACGGGCTTCGGATAGACGTGGGTGGCGATGTCGATGATCATGGCTGCCGTTCGGGTGCTTGATACATTCAGTCGATGCGAACGCCGAGCGCTTTGACCAGCTTGCCGTTCTTTTCGTAGCCGCTGCGGATGGCCGCGGCGAACTCGGCCGGCGCGGTGATCCAGGGCTCGGGCCCGCGCGTGTTGAATTTCGCCCGGGTGTCGGGAAGCGCAAGGAATTTCGCCACCTCGGCGCGCAGCCTCGCCATCGGCTCGGCCGGCGTCGCCGCCGGGGCGAACAGCCCGTACCACGTGACCATCTCGAACCCTGGAACGGTTTCGGCGATCGTGGGTATATCCGGGTAGCGCGGCGAACGGCTGGGGCCGGTGACGCCCAGCGCGCGCAGCTTCCCGGCCTTGACCTGCGGGTCGACCGCCGCGCCGCCGATGGTGGCGGAGATTTCACCCGCCAGGAGCGCGCTGGTCACGGCTGCGCCGCCTCCCTTGTACGGCACGTGCGCGAGCTTGATGCCGGTGCGCTCCTTCAGCAGCTCCATGGTGAGGTGATGCTGGCTGCCGTTGCCGGCCGAGCCGTAGAACAGCGGCGACTTGGCGCTGCGCGCGTAGGCGATGAATTCGGCCACCGTCTTCGCCGGGATGGAGGGCGTTATCACCAGCTTGAAGACCTCCAGGGCGATCGATGAAACCGGCGCGAGGTCCTTGTTCCAGTCGAAGGTGATCTTGGAATAGACATGCGGGTTGATGGTCATCTGGGCATCGGTCGCGAGCAGCAGGGTGTAGCCGTCGGCCGGCGATTTGGCCACGTACTCGCCCGCGATGTTGCCGTTCGAGCCGGGGCGGTTCTCCACGACCACCGGCTGCCCCGTGTATTCCGAGAGCTTCGCGGCGAGCAGCCGCGCGATGATGTCGGGGCCCGATCCCGCGGCACTGTGCGGCATGAGCTTGATGGGACGGCTCGGATACTGGGCGCTTGCCGTCCCGGCCAGCACGAGTCCCGCCACGAGCGCTGGAAAAAGCCGAATTGCCATGGTCCACCTCCTTAACCGTTAAACTGCCCGCGTAACTCAGTTCATCGCCTCGCCCCTGGTGCCTGCCAACGACCTCGTGAGCCATCATGGTCGTGACTGGCAACAGTCGCTGTACTTGATCTGCATCAAGATTACCCTGAACGCCCCGAGCGCGAAAGGAGCCGTTTATGCCGACCGTCGATGAGCGCCTCTGCAATCCGGTGTCCACGGCCGAGCTCGAGCGCCGCTGGGCGGCGGTCCGGGCGCGCATGCGCGAGGCCGGGATCGACGCGCTGGTCGTACAAGGGGCGAACGCTTTCTCAGGGGGCGGCAGCTATCTGCGCTGGTTCACGGGTGCGGTGGTGGCGACCAGTTATCCGCAGACGGCCATCTTTCCCGCCGAAGGGCTGATGACCCTGGTCCATCACGGCGACTTCGGCGGCGAATTCACGCTCGACGGAACGAACCGCGCCCATCCCGGGGTCGGCCGGCGCCTTACGGCACCCGCCTTTCCGACCGTCGCCTTCACCGCAGGTTGTGAGGCCGGCATCGCGGCGCGGGTAATCAGGAGTGCGGGCTTTCGCACCGTGGGCACGGTCGGCGCCATGATGATGCAGCACGGCTTCGCCGGTCGGCTGAAGGAGTCGCTCGCCGAGCTCACGTGGGTGGATGCGACCGACATGGTGGACGCGATCAAGGCGGTGAAAAGCGAGGAGGACATCGCCGCCATCCGCCGCACCGCTGCCATGCAGGACGAGATCCTCGCCAGGGTGGGCGAGCACATCCGGCCCGGCATGTACGACTTCGAGGTGATGGCCTATGCCCAGTACGTCGGCCAGGGGCTGGGGAGCGAAACGGGCTATTTTCTCGGCAGCTCGGCGCCGCCCGGCGAGCCGGCGCTGCTCAGGCCGCGGCCGCAGCAGGGGCGGCAGATCCGCACGGGCGACGTGTTCCTGTTCCAGGCGGAAAACTCGGGTCCCGGCGGCTTCTATGTGCACCTCGCGCGATTTCTTGTCCTGGGGAAGGCGCCGCAGGAACTGGTCGACGCCTTCGGCGCGATGGTGGAGGCGCAGCAGTACACCCTGGGTCTGCTCAAGCCCGGCGCGGCGTGCCGCGAGGTGTTCCAGGCGTACAACGCCTATATGCGCTCGCGCGGGCTGCCCGAAGAGCGCCGCCTGCATTGCCATGGCCAGGGCTACGAGCCGGTCGAGCGGCCGCTCGTTCGCGACGACGAGACGATGGCGATCGGCGCGAACCTGAACATCGGCATCCATCCGAGCGTGGCCAACGAGCGGATGTTCGTGACCGTGTGCGACAACTTCCTGGTAGGCGAGGGCGGGGTCGAGCGGCTGCACCGCACGCCGCAGGAGATCATGGAACTCTGAGGCTTGAGCGGTTAGCAGCTTTCGTTCCATTTGCCGTTAGGGGTAACATCGCACACCCTACTATGGATCGCTTATTCGAATGAAATGGAAAGCGGAGTACGCGCTGGGTATAGACGAGATCGACCGCCAGCACAGGGAGATCCTGGAGTTCATTACTCTTTTCGAGAAGATGTCCGCGGAAAAGGCGCATTGGAACGAGGTGCATCCGCTGATCGTGCGCACCAGGGAGTTCGTCAAGTTCCATTTTTCCGTCGAAGAGGCGCTGATGCGGATACTGCGCTATCCCGACGCCGCCGCCCACCGAGCCGAGCATCAATATGTGCTCGAGCATATCGCGGACCTGGAAATCCGGGTGCTGCGCACGAACATGACCGATGAGGTGGTGCCGCTCATGCGCCATTGGCTGTTCGATCATATCGTCGGCAGCGACAAGCAGTTTGCGCGGTACGCTTTGGACGCGTTCGACGCCCTGCCCAAAGCCCGCAAGAAAGTTATGTAGCAGGAAGACCCGCCGCTCTCCACATCCGGGCGACTGACTCCGGGTATGGCCGTTAAACGGTTACGGCGTTCATCCCGAGCGACCTGGCGCTCTCCAGCATCGCGTCGTCGAGGCAAAGAATAGCCTGAGCGCCCAGGCTTCCAGCCACGGCAAGGTGAAGCGCGTCCCCCGCCCTCAGCCTCAAGGCCTGGTCAGCCGCCAGTTCGGCGGCGCGGCGGAATTCCTCGCGCCCGGGAACGGCCACCGCGCAATGTTTCCGCGCAAATTCATGGAGCCGCACGGCGGCCTGTTTCGCGATACTCGCGGACGCCTGGCCGGTGCGCACCTTGATGGCGGCAGCCGAAGCGAACTCGACCAGGGACCACTCGCTGATTGCCAGATGCTCGCCGGAGGATTCGAGCCATTCTATGACAGCTTCGCTCTTCGGCTCCCGAATGAACATCGGAACCAGGGCGCTCGTATCGACGTAAATCATCAGTAGCGCGCGCCCCGCCGCATGTCGCCCACCACCGGCGCCGTTTCCTTCTGGCGGCCGAGAAACTGGCGCAGGCGACGCGACTCCGCCTTGCCGAGGACGCGGCCTTCCGGGGCGAGCACCAGGCGCCCGTCCGGCAGGACTTCCGCAATCAGCGTATCGCCTTCGCCCACGCCGATCCGCCTGGCCGATTCTGCGGGCAGCCGCACGGCCAGGCTGTTGCCCCACTTCGATACCGTGAGCTCCATCCGCGATCCCCTGGACGCCATTTGAATCATCCTCGGTATATACACGTATATACTTTATACTAGTCCGCGGTGCTGCTGGTGTCAATCAATGCCCGGGAATTCGCGGAGCTCGGCCGGCCGGTCACCGCCCGTGAGTATCGGGAAGCGCTCGCGATCGCAGCGAAGCTGGGGCTGTCGCGGCTCGACGGGAAGCACTATTCCTTTCTTGCAGCGCTCGCATCGAAATCCTCGTAGTGCATGTCGGCGCTGATGTCGAGCTTGCCCATCAGCGCTGCGCCTTGGCGGCCAACGGCTTCACCCGCATGCGGGCCTTCAGCTCGGTGCGGCAGAAGGCGTGCAGGAAGCAGGTCTGTTCCGACATGTCGAGCACGTCGCGCGCAAAATTCCCGTCCTCCGAAGTGTGCAGGTGAAGATGCGTTTCGACGGGGTCCGCGGCGCCCGGCTGGCCGGTGGCGCCCGAGGCGCCGCCCAGCGAGAAATGGGTGTCCTGAATGACGCTGTAGTGCGGCAGGTCCTTTCTCAGGATCTTGGCGTAGCGGCCGGCCTGGGTCATGAAACAGAAGGCGATGCCCGCCGAAAGGTAGCTGTTTGCGTCGGGCGCGAGACCCCTGCCGCCGTTCACCGGCGCTTCGTCGGACAGGAACTGGAACATCGATCCCCTCGGGTTGTAGAGCGACTGCCGGATCTGTTTCACGCCGTTCTCGCGCAGTGTGCATTCGGCCTGCACGTGCAGCCTGCGGCTCTGGTGCTCGGCCAGGCTCGAGCCCTGGCTGCTGGTGTCTTCCTCGGTCTTCGGGCTCATGCCGTGGCGGGCGATCAGCCCCGCGGTCTCGGCCGCCGCATCCGGCCGGGCGGTATCGAAGGCTTTACGGTGCTCGGCTTCGGCCGGCCGGCCGATCGGCTTCACACGCCGCGGTTCGAGGGGCTCGCCGTTGCGCGTCAGCGTGAAGAGACTCGTGTGCCGGCCGCGCATCAGGCCGTTGACCGGCGAGGCCGCGACCGCGGACTCGAGCAGTTCGTGGAGCGCCGCCTCGTCCGCCGTGCAGCCGATCTCCACCGTGAGCTCCACCGGCAGCGCGCCGCCCGTCATGGTGGCGCGCGCGAGCGAGCCTTCCATGCTGTAGTAGTTGTCCTGGATGAGCCGCAGCTCGCGGATCGCCATGTCGCGCGCCTTCGCCAGCGCGACGATCTCGTTCATGTAGGAACAGATCATGCCGACGGTGAAAAAAGACAGCGGACAGGGCGCGACGTCGGTGCCGTCGAGATAAGGACCTTCGTCGCTCGCCAGTCGCCACACCTGGCCGGTGCGGCTGGAAGCGACCAGGGCTTCTTTCTGGAACGCGGAGCCGGGCAGCGCGCGCGCCCAGGTGCGCAGGGCGTCGCCCAGGCGCGCAGGGGGCGCGGCGAGCCCGAAGCCTTGCGGTTCAGCAACCCGGAAGAACAGCGGCTTGTTCGCGCTTTCGAGCGGCGTGGTCATGAGTCCTCGACGTCGCTGGCGGCGTTGCGCCAGCCGAAAAACTACAGGATGTTACGCCGCGGCACAAAACGGATTGCGGCGCGCGTTCTTTCGCATTGTGGACCGGGGCAGGGGACCAACCCGGAACGACGCGTGCTATTGTCCTCGGATACTGCAACGGAACAACGGGTAGCAGCCCATGGAAGGTTCACGCGGTTTATTGCAGGAGGTTCCTGCCAGCGACGAGTACGGGTTTCCGGTGCTCGGCGTTCGCTTCGACCAGAAGAACGACATGTTCAAGCGCTCCGCCTGGGACGCCACGTTCGCGGTGCCGGGGCGGCGCTTCTACGGCGACCCGCCACCCTTCGACGCGAGGCCCGGCTGGGATCACCGCGACTGGGCTGCCGGCGCCGCCGCGTGGAACCTGGAGGACCGCTACGCTCGAGGCAACGCGCAGAGCAACTCCGGCATGTATGAGTGGGAAGGGCTGAGCTCCAAGGGCGAGCGCATGCTGCACGGCGGCCGGCGCGCGCAGGGTACGCCCGAGGAGATGAGCCGCGCGGTCAAGCGTATCGCGCGCCAGTTCGGGGCGAGCCTGGTGGGGATCTGCAGGGTGCATCCGAGCTGGGTGTATTCGCACCAGTACAGCATGGCAACGGGCGAGCACAAGCCGATCGAGCTGCCGCCCGGGATCGACAACGCCGTGGTCATGGCCGTTGCCATGGATTACGAGGCGGTGCGCTCGGCCAGCATGCCGCTGGCCAACATCGCCACGGGCCTTGGCTACTCGCAGATGGCCATCGTCGCGAACCTGGTCGCGTCCTATATCCGCTATCTGGGCTACCGGGCGCTTCCTTCGGGCAACGACACCGCGCTCAATATTCCGCTCGCCATGGCAGCCGGGCTGGGTGAGTTGGGCCGGCTCGGGCTCCTGGTGACGGAGCAATACGGACCGCGCGTGCGCCTGTGCAAGGTGTTCACCGATCTGCCGCTGGCGCCGGATCGCTACCGGCCCTTCGGAGTCGCCGAGTTCTGCAAGGCGTGCAAGCTGTGCGCCCGCTACTGCCCGGCCCAAGCCATCTCGCACGGCGACACGACGACCGAAGGTCCGACCGTGTCCAACCAGCACGGCGTGCGCAAGTGGTACATCAACCCGGAGAAGTGCTTCTCCTACTGGGGGGAGAAACAGGTGAGCTGCAGCCGTTGCATCCGGTCCTGCGCCTTCAACAAGCCGCCCGGGGTGCTGCACGATCTCACCCGGGCGATCATCCGCCGCACCGCGCTCTTCAACCGCCTCATCGTGCGGATCGACAAGCTGCTGGGGTACGCCAAGCCCTACCGGGCGCAACGCTACTGGGAAGGCCGGCCTATCAGGAAATCCTCGTAGTGCATGTCGGTGCGCTCCTCGATCAGGCGCAGCATCCCCTTTGCGTCCTTCGTCTTCACCAGGATTTTCGAGGCCCGCTTGAAGTCTTCGCCGAACAGGCCCTTGCTGTTGAGCGGGCACACCATGAGGCAGATCTTGCAGCCGTAGAGCTTGTGGAACCAGGGCTCGCAGGCGGGCGTGTCGACGTGCCAGCGCTGCACGCCGTTCACCACCTGCTTCAGCGGCTTGATGGCATCGCCCGGGCAAAAGCGCGTGCAGACGCCGCACCTCATGCAGACCTCGTCGATGCCGGAATCCTTCGGCCCGTCGGGCTCGAGCGGCAAGTCGGTCGTGACCGCGCCCAGCCGGAACGAGGAGCCGAGCTCGGGCGAGATGAGCGAGCCGTGCTTGCCCAGCTCGCCGAGCCCGGCGAGCCAGCCGACGGCGACGAGCGGGATGTCGCCTTCGTTGGGCTGCATCGAGGCGCTGTAGCCGTAGGCGGCGATCTGGTGCGCGATGCGCAGTCCCAGCTCGTCCAGCTTGTGATAGACCCGGTGCACCTCGTCCTGCGAGCGCGGGCCGATGTCGGCCATGTTGTCGTAGGACATCCCCATCCCGTAGACCAGCGCGAACTTGTGCGCCATGTCGCCCGCCTGCGTGAAGCTGAAGCGGGGATCGAGCTCGGCGATCCCGACCACCTCGGCGCCCATCTCCCGCGCCAGGGATTTGAGCCGTTGCGACATCGCGCCGGCAGCGGCGATGTCGCTGCGCGCCGGATTGACCGGCGGGGTGCGGCTGGGGAGCAGGATGTGGTTGCGGATGTAGACGCTGCGCTTGGCCGCCGGCGGCATGCGCGCGCGAAAACGCGCGGCACGGTCGGCATCCGCGCCGCCGACCCGCGCACGCGTCGGTCGCGTCGCTTGGCTGATATCCGGCTTGCCCATGCGGGTTGCTCTCCGTTCACGCCGCTTTCGCCCATTATGGCCTGTTCCCTGCGCGATTCAGCGGAGGCAGGCTCGCGCCTGCGACTTTTCGCCTGGAAACCCTCCCCGAGGTTCACTTCGTGGTCTGATGATCGTTCCTTGATGTGCGTCAAGAATTGCCTCTGGACAATGCGGTGCAATTAGGCGAATCCTGAGCTCGGCGAAATCTTGCTGTCGCTTCCCGAAGAGACACGTCCCGCACGCACATCAACCCGCAGGCCCCGGAGGTATTGCCCCATGCATGTTCCATCGATCGAGGTACATAAAGCCGCCACCCTGGAGGAGGCGAGCGCACTGTTGGGCCGCTTTTCGCCGGATGTACGGCTGCTCGCGGGCGGAACCGACGTGCTCGTGGATCTCAAGACGGCAAGATACGCAGTCGCACACCTCGTCGCGCTCGGAGGGATAACGAAGCTGCGGGGTGTCACCCAGGAGCGCGACGGATTGCGGATCGGCGCGTTGACGACCGTCACCGAGCTCGACCGCTCAGCGCTCATCAGCGGGGCCTATGCCGCGTTGCGCGATGCCACGCACCAGATGGCGACGCCCCAGGTCCGCAATGCGGCGACGGTGGGCGGCAATGTCGCGGGCGCCGTCCCGTGCGCCGATCTTCCTCCCATCCTCATCGCCATGAATTCAACGGCGGTGCTCGCGTCCGCCAGGGGCGAACGCACCGTGCAGCTGGAAGAGCTGATCCTCGGACCGCGCAAGACCATCCTGCGCAACGACGAGCTGCTGGCAGCCATCAAAGTGCCGGCGCCGCCCGCCCGCTCTGGCGCCGCGTACGCCCGGTTCGGGCTGCGCGAGGCCAATTCGATTGCCGTGGCGGGCGTTGCCGTGGCGCTCGCGCTGAACGACGATCAGACCGTGAAGAGCGCCCGCATCGCGCTGTGCGCCGTGGCCCCCGTGCCGAAGCTCGCCAAAGCGGCTGCGCGGCTGCTGGTGGGGCGGGTGCTGGACGAGGGCATCTGCGCGCAAGCGGCTGCCGCGGCGATGGACGAGGCCGAACCGATTTCCGATCTGCGCGGCTCGGCGGACTACCGCCGCGAGCTCGTGGCGACTCTTACCCGGCGCGCGCTGGCCGCCGCCCGGCAAAGACTGGGGAGATAAACATGCTGACCGCACGAACTTTCACCATCAATGGGCAGAAATACGACGCAGCCATCGAGGACGGCGAGACGCTGCTCGACGTCCTGCGCGACAAGTTGCGCCTGACGGGAACCAAGAAAGGCTGCGACAGCGGCGATTGCGGTGCTTGCACGGTGCTGATCGACGGTGAGCCGTTGAACGCCTGCCTGCTGCTCGCCTCGACGG
>Ga0156229_1006_pt2 | contig 13184 bp, 10 predicted proteins | sample RifCSPlowO2_12_FD_116156 | JGI IMG/M metagenome (GOLD analysis project Ga0156229, IMG submission 116156) | Betaproteobacteria bacterium RIFCSPLOWO2_12_FULL_66_14 | reverse complement strand
TTACGAATGTTTGCAGTTTCGGCGATCAAATGTCCCCTGCGCGCGACCTCAGCGATGCGCGCGGGCACCTGTGCCGCTATTTCCGGCGTGTCGATATCCGCCGGCGTCATGGTAAGCAATTCCTCGCGGCTGTATCCCAGCCGATCGACCGCCGCTTGATTCACCTCTACGAAGCGTCCGTCCATGCGAATAATGAAAATCGCATCCGCTGACGCATCGAAGAGGGATTTGAATTTTTCCTCGGACCGTCGACGCTCGTCTTGCGCCTGCCGCTGCTCGGTGATGTCGCTTGCGACAATATCGATTCTTTCGACTTTGCCATGCGCGTCATGGATGGCCTTCGCTTTCGCCCCGAGCCAACGCACTTCCCCGCCGGGTCGAACGATCCGGATTTCATCCATCCATGATGCCTTTCCCGGCGGCGACGACAACTGCTGGTACACGCGTCTCTTATCGTCCGGATGAATTGCTTCAAGCCACAGTTTCTTGTTTTGCGAGAACTCCGCTGTTGATCGGCCAACAATGCGCTCCGCAGCACGGTTCGCGTAGATCAACTCACCGGTGCCCGGCACGACCGACATAAGGATGCTGTCGATCGAGCCCAGTATGCCGGCCAACTTCTCTTCAGCGGCTAGCCGAGCCTCGCGAGATTCAAGTTCCTTGCGCAAGTGTCTTCTGGCCGCCTCGATGTAAGCCGCGAGAAGCACCGTGAGCAAGCCCCCGACCACGAGCGGCATCCATACCGGCCGATACGGCACGGTGGCGAAAAACTGCCTGGTCGGTGTCAATACGATCCTCCAACTGCGCCCGCCGATGCTGAACGAATCGATGCGCTGCAGCCCGGACTGCGCGTCTGGTTGATCGGCTGGAAGAACCTGGTCCTGCCCCGTCGCGGGCCAACCGGCGAGGAACTGTTCCGACGCCGGGGCGGAGGCATCGTAAATGACCGCCTTGATGCCGCGCGAGTGCAGGTGCGCTGCCGCGGCATCGATGAGGTCCCCGGCGCGGAAGACACCAAGAGCGAATCCGAGGAGGTTATTGTGACGCCGCTCATCTGTATCGCGGGGCAGCCCTGATCGATACACGGGCCGAAAAAGGAGAAAGCCATATTGCGTGCCCGTCTCCTGGACCAGAGTGACTCTCGCCGTGGCAGCTACTTTTCCCGTGTCGCGCGCCCTGGTCAATGCATCGAGCCTGGCGGGATCGGAGCCGAGATCAAAGCCGATCGCCGCCTTGTTCCTTTCCTCCGGTTCCACCAAGTAGACAGGAAAATATTCTTCGCGCTCGCCCGCCCGTATCAATTGGCCTTGGGCTTTGCGCTCGGTGATCTCAAATCCGGGAACCGCTTCGTGCATTGCCTTCTCGTAGCCGAGGCGCATTGCCAGGGGCACGCGCGGGATCCACTCCAGGGCTTGGATTCCGCGACTCCTCGCCAAGAGCTGCAAGGCAAAGGCATCAAACTGCGCGTGGCTCGTTTCGTTGGCCGAATCGAACAGTGCACCCAGGGATTCGACTTGATCGATGCCGTGGTGCACGCCTAGAGTGATTGCCGCTGCAACGTTCGCAGCCGCATCGTCGAAAGCGCGCTGCACGGCGCTGCGCTCCCTGGAGTCAACCGCAACGAAAGCGAGCGTCGACAGTACGATGCCGAGAATAAGCGTAAGCACGCTGGCCACCTGGTATCGGAGCAGCAGTCGTCTGATTTCGATATGAGCCATGTCGGTGCAAAAATCTTTTTCAGCTTGTTGCGCCGACGGCGAAGGACCACGGGGAGGGAGACTTTGGAGCCACCCGCTGAATCCGATCTGCGAGGCCCCTGAGCCAGATTCGACACCCCGGCAATCCCGCTGTCATAGAGCAGCAAGCTCGTTAGACCGGTGACTTTGCGCCCCCGCCTTTCGGTCGGGTTTGCCCTTTACGAAGTCGCGGGTGATGACAAAAGCCGCGCAATCGTTGCGGATGATCGACTCGACACCAGACCGAGTTTCAGAACCCCCTGAAACGTTCCGGCGATAATTCGCTTTGCATTCGCAATCAACCTTGCCGCAATTTCTATGCCAGCGTTAGCGGATTCGCTGCGCAGCGGCTCAGTGTAGCTAGGTTATGGATTATATATAGATAATCATCATGATTGTCATATCGTAGCCTACGTGCCGAGACCTCTGCAGTAGATTCAATGACAGAAGCGTCGAAACCTTGACAGATAGCCTAGAACGGGCGATGGAACCGCCAGTCCCGACCATTGTGATAGCTCATCAACACCACGCGATGCAGTTATATCAAATGCGCAGCTGCACATTTGATCTACACGCATGTCATGAACAGAGGCGCGAGAGGCGTGAAAAGTCCGCTCGACCGGCTGGAGCAACCCCGCGCTCGCTACGCCGCAGCCGTACACGCGCGCTCTTGAGGACCCGCCGGGAGCCTCCTTGCCCTATGGAACGAGGGGCGGGCATGGCGCCAGTCTATAATGTGCGGCCTTTCGCAAGCCGCGCAGCTCGCCTTTCCATGTCCGCCGAGATCAAGTCGCACCTGTCGGAGCTTCTCACCCACGCGCTCGCCGCGGTGGCGCCGCAGGAGCCGGCGTCGCTGATCACGCTGGAACGCCCCAAGCAGGCGCAGCACGGCGACTACTCGTGCCCGGCGGCGATGCAGCTCGCCAAGTCCCTCAAGCGCAATCCCCGCGAGCTCGCGCAGGCGCTGGTGAAGTCGCTCCCTCCTTCGGAATGGCTGGAATCGGCCGAGGTGGCGGGCACCGGATTCATCAATCTCAAGGTGCGGCCCGCGGCAAAGCAGCACGTCGTCAAGAGCATCCTCGCCGAGCGGGAGCGCTACGGGCGCGTCGACCGCATGCGAGAGCGGCCGGTGCTGGTGGAGTTCGTCTCGGCCAATCCCACCGGTCCATTGCACGTGGGTCACGGCCGCCAGGCGGCGCTCGGCGACTCGCTTTGCGCGCTGCTCCAGACGCAGGGCTGGCGCGTGACGCGCGAGTTCTACTACAACGACGCCGGGGCGCAGATCCACAACCTCGCCCTGTCGGTGCAGGCACGCGCGCGGCAAAAGCGCGGCATGGCCTCGGAGTTCCCGGCCGACGGCTACCACGGCGAATACATCACCGAGATCGCGGAGCAGTACCTGGCCGCCGGCGGCAACGCGGAGGACCTGGAAGCGGTGCGCCGCTTCGCGGTGGCCGAGTTGCGCAAGGAACAGGACCGCGATCTGCAGGCGTTCGGCGTGCGCTTCGACAACTATTACCTCGAGTCCTCGCTCTATACCGACGCGCGGGTCGAGAAAACCGTGGCGGCGCTCGTCGCCGCCGGCAAGACCTACGAGCGGGACGGCGCGCTGTGGCTGAAGACCACCGACTACGGCGACGACAAGGACCGCGTCATGCGCAAGTCCGACGGCTCCTGCACCTACTTCGTGCCCGATGTCGCCTATCACGTCACCAAGTGGGAGCGCGGCTACCGGCGGGCCATCAACGTGCAGGGCTCCGACCATCACGGCACCATCGTGCGCGTGCGCGCCGGGCTCGCCGCGCTCGGCCTCGGCATCCCGCACGGCTACCCCGACTACGTGCTGCACAAGATGGTGACGGTCATGCGCGGCGGCGAGGAAGTGAAGATCAGCAAGCGCGCCGGCTCCTACGTGACGGTACGGGACTTGATCGACGAGGTGGGGCGCGACGCCACCCGCTTTTTCCTCGTTTCCCGCAAGGCGGATTCCGAGTTCGTGTTCGACATCGACCTGGCAAAGTCGCAGTCCGAGGAGAACCCGGTCTACTATGTCCAGTACGCCCACGCGAGAGTCTGCTCGGTGTTCGAGCAGTGGCAGGCCAAGTTCCCGGAGGAGGCGCGGCAGGTCACGGAAGCGTCTCTCCTCCAGGCCGATCTGGCGCCGCTCGCGAGCTCTCGCGAGACCGCGCTGCTGCAGCGGCTGGGCGAGTACCCGGAAGTCCTCGACGAGGCCGCGCAGGAGCTCGCGCCGCACCAGATCGCCTTCTATATGCGCGAGCTGGCCGCGGAATTCCACAGTTACTATAATGCCGAGCGCATTCTCGTCCCGGACACGCCGCCCAGGCTTGCGCGCCTCGCGCTCGCGGCCGCGGTGCGTGTGGTCATCCGAAACGGGCTCGCGCTGCTCGGCGTGAGCGCACCGGAGAAAATGTAGCCAAGTATGGCCAGAGACTACAAGACACGGCCCGGCGGAAGAAACGGCAGCGGCCTGCTGCTCGGCCTGTGCGTAGGGTTCATCCTCGGCATCGTGGTGGCGGGCGCCGTCGCGCTCTACATCACCAAGTCGCCGATGCCCTTTCTCGAGCGCGGCAAGCCCTCGGAACGGCCGCCGCCCGCAGGACAGAATCTGAAGGATGCGCCCAAGGCGGCCCAGACGCCCGACGGCAAGCCCCGGTTCGACTTCTACCGCATCCTGCCCGGGCAGGAGGAGCCGGTCACAAACGAGCAGCTCAAGCAGGCGGCCGCGCGCGAAAAGGCAGGCAAAGCCGAGGAGACGAAGGACAACTACTTCCTTCAGGCCGGCGCCTTCCAGAGCCCCGCCGACGCGGACAACATGAAAGCCAAGCTCGCCTTCATGGGGCTCGAATCGAGCGTCGAGACGACCAACGTGGCCGAGAAGGGCGTCTTCTACCGGGTCCGGCTCGGCCCCTACAACAAGATCGACGACATCAACCGCGTACGCTCGCAGCTCGCCCAGAACGGAATCGACGCCAATCTTGTCAAAGTGCGGGACGCCAGGACCCCCTGAGCCCCTGCCATCGGAGGCCCCTCATGCTGAAGCGATTTTTTCTTGCCCTCACGCTGTTCGCGCTCGCCTTCTCGGCCTACGGCCAGGGCAAGGCGCCCAAGGCCGGGTCGCAGTACCTGACGCTTAACCCGCCCCAGAACACCGAGACCGGCAACAAGATCGAGGTGCTGGAATTCTTCTGGTATCGCTGCCCGCACTGCTATTCCCTGGAGCCGCCCCTCGAGGCCTGGGTGAAGAAGCTGCCGCCCGACGCCCAATTCCGGCGGCTGCCTGCCGTCTTCAATGACGAATGGGCCATCGACGCGCGCATCTTCTACGCGCTGGAGGCGCTCGGTGAAGTGGACCGCCTGCACCGGCCGCTGTTCGATGCCATCCACCGGCAGGGCGGCGTCAAGCAGAAGGGCCAGGCTTACCTCAAGTGGGTGCAGGACTGGCTGGGAAAGCAGAAGGTGGACCTGGCGAAGTTCGACGCCGCGCTGCGCTCGTTCGCGGTGAACAGCAAGCTCAAGCGCTCCTTTGAGCTCGCGCGGGCCTACAAGCTGGACGGCGTTCCGGCAATCGCGGTGAACGGCCGCTACCTCGTATCCGCCTCCATGGTGCCGGACCAGAGCACCATGCTGAGCGTCACCGAGTACCTCATCGGCCAGTCGCGCGCCAGCGCGAAAAAGTGAACCCGCCCCGGCGGATCGCGGCCCTCGGCAAGCGGGGGCTGGCCGCCTGTCGCCCCGCGTGAAGGTCTTCCTCACCGGCGCCTCTTCGGGACTGGGCGCCGCGCTCGCGGCGCATTACGCCCGGCAGGGCGCAACGCTCGGCCTGCTCGCCCGCAGAAAAGATCGGCTGGAAGCCGTTGCGGCGGCGACCGGCGCGAGCGCGCAGCTCTACGCCGCCGACGTAGGCGATACGCACGCCGTCACCGCGGCGGCGCACGATTTCCTGGCCCGCGTGGGCCTTCCTGACATCGTCATCGCCAACGCCGGCGTGTCGGTCGGCACGAGCGGTGAACAGCTCGAAGACATCGACGTGCTCTCGGAGTTGCTCGGCACCAACGTCGTCGGGCTCGCGGCCACGCTCGCGCCCTTCGTGGCGTCGATGCGGCAGGCGGGACGCGGCACGCTGGTCGGCATTGCGAGCGTTGCCGGTTTTCGCGGCATGCCGGGCTCGGGGGCGTACTGCGCTTCGAAATCGGCCGCCATTACGTGGCTGGAGAGCCTGAGGCTGGAGTTGAGGGGAAGCGGGGTGCGCGTGGTGACCGCCTGTCCCGGCTACATTGCCACGCCCATGACCGCGATGAACCCGTATCGGATGCCGTTCCTGCTTTCGGCGGACGAAGCCGCGCGCCGCATTGCCCTCGCCATCGATCGCGGCCGCTCCCTCGCCGTGATCCCGTGGCAGATGCGCCTCGCCATGCTGATGATCAGAGGCTCGCCGAACTGGCTCTTCGACCGCTTGTTTGCGCGCGCACCCAGAAAGCCGCGCAAGCTTCGCCTCTGACGCGCTTAAGCCCGCTCCTTCCGGCTCGTGACGCGCACGTAGGAGCCGGGCGCCTCCTCGATGGGCTTCAGGCCCCCCGCTCCCGGAACGCGTGCGGGCACCATCTGCTCGCCGTTCCTCTCGTGCATCCAGGCCTGCCAGTCCGACCACCAGGAACCGTCGTTTCGGGTCGCGCCGGCCAACCATTCCTCGGGAGTCTCGGGCATGCGCTCATTGAGCCAGTAGCCGTACTTCTTCGCCTGGGGCGGGTTGACGATGCCGGCGATGTGGCCGGAGCCGCCCAGCACGAAACGAACCGGCCCGCCCAGCAGGCGCGCACCCTTGTACGTCGACGGCCACGGCGAAATGTGGTCTTCAGCCGTGGAAATGAAGTAGGCGGGCACCTTGATTCTGCGCAGATCGATCGGCACCCCGCCCAGGGTGATGCCGCCTGGGTCCTTCAGCGCGTTGCGGATGTACATGTTGCGCAGGTAGAAGCTGTGCATCTTCGCCGGCATGCGGGTCGAATCGGCGTTCCAGAACAGCAGGTCGAACGGAAACGGCTCGCGGCCGAGGAGGTAATTGTTGATGACGAACGACCACACCAGGTCGTTGGCGCGCAGGATGTTGAACGTCGCCGCCATGTCCGAGCCCTCGAGGTAGCCGCGCTCGCTCATGCGGCGCTCGAGGTTCTGCACCTGCTCTTCGTCGATGAAGACGCCGAGCTCCCCCGGGACCGAAAAATCCAGCAGCGCCGTGAAAAACGTGGCCGCGTGAAAGCGATGGTCGTTCTTCGCCGCCATCCAGGCAAGCACGCAGCCGAGGAGCGTTCCGCCCAGGCAGTAGCCGATGACGTTCGCCTCGCGCTCCCCGGTCGCCCGCTCGATCGCATCGAGCGCAGCGAGCGGCCCCTCGAACATGTAATCGTCGAACGTCTTCTCGGCCAGCCGCTCGTCGGGATTGACCCACGAGATCATGAACACCGTGTGTCCCTGCGACACGGCCCAGCGCACGAACGAGTTGTCTTCGCGCAGATCGAGGATGTAGTACTTGTTGATCCACGGCGGAATCACGAGCAGCGGCTTGCGGTAGACCTCCCCGGTGGCCGGGCTGTACTGGATGAGCTGCATGAGATCCGTCTGGAACACCACCTTGCCCGGCGTCCCGGCGACGTTCCTGCCCACCTCGAACGCGGCTTCGTCGGTCATCGAGATCCTGCCGCGCTCGATGTCGTCCAGCAGGTTCGCCAGGCCCTTCAGCAGATTGTGCCCCCCCGAGCGCAGCGTCTCGCGCAGCACCTGCGGATTGGTGTGGGCGAAATTGGAAGGCGAAAGCGCGTCGATGTACTGCCGCGTGAAGAAATCGACCTTTCTGCGCGACTCCTCGCTCAGGTGTTCCGCGCTGGACACCGTCTCGTGCAGGTGGCGCGCAGCGATCAGGTAGGACTGCTTCAGGTAGTCGAAAACGAAATGGGTCTGCCAGTCGTCGTCCTTGAAGCGACGATCGCCTTTCGAGGGCTCGGCCACCGGCTGCACCTCGTGGCCCATCAGGCGCAGCCACGAGCGCTGCCACAGCGTGGCGTAGTCCAGAAACAGCTTCGTCTGGACGTCCACCAGCTTCCACGGGTTGGCCAGCAGCTCCGCCCACAGCTCCATGAAGGCGCGCGCGACCCCGAACTCGTCGGTGAACGCCATGCCTTTGCCTTCGGCGTGGCGCTTCATGAAATCGGCCATCAGCCGGGCGGACGATTCGGCCACCCGGGCGAGAACCTGAGCACTTTCGGCCGGGTCGCGGAGCGGCGCTTCCATGACCTTCATCTGTGCGCTCATGCGGGATCCCTGAGGGTACGCTCAGGTGCGGACGTAACGGATGACTTCCCCATCCTCCTTCCGGAGCAGCCCCTGCTCCAGAAGGCAATGCAAGTGCGCCATGGCTTCGCCCATGGCAAAAAACGTCTGGTGGGCGTCCAAAGTGCGCCGGAACAGCGTCTGCAGCACATCGGCCGCACTTTTTGGAGTGTCGCACGCCTCGTGCAGTTCAGCCAGCCGCAGCCGGTGATGTTCCTGCAGCTGCGCCACCCGCTCGCGTACGCCGCGAAACGGCAGGCCATGGGACGGCAGGATGAGCGTCTCGGGGGGGAGTTCCGCGTAGTGCAGGATCGACTGCAGATACAGACCCAGCGGATTGCCGGTCGGCTGGGAGGACGGAACGCTCACGTTGGTGGAAATCCGCGGCAGCACCATGTCGCCGGAAACGAGCACGCCGAGCGTCTCGCAATACAGCGCCGCGTGCTCCGGCGCGTGGCCGTACCCCATCATCACCCGCCATTCGCGCCCGCCGATCTTCAGCGCTTCGCCGTCGATAATGCGCCGGTAGCTGGTTGGGAAGTCGAGGACGACGCGGCGGAAATTGCTGCCGCCCTTGAGCAGCGCCTGCGCGCTCGCTTCGTCCAGGCCGTTGCGCCGGTACATGCCGATCAGCCGCTCGCGCGAAAAGCCGGCGGCGCCGTCGAGATTGGCGTGCGCCGTGAGGTATTCGGCCTGGGCCATCCACAGGGGCGCGTCGTATTGGGTGGTGAGCCACCCGGCGTTCCCGACGTGGTCGGGATGGTGGTGCGTCACGATCACGCGCGACAGCCCGCCGCTGCCCAGGCGCTTGCCGAGCGCCTGTTGCCACAGCTCGCGCGTGGCTGCAGTGCCGATGCCGCAGTCGACCACCACACATTGGGCGCCGTCCTGCAAAAGCCACAGGTTGATGTGGTCCAGCGCAAACGGCAGCGGCATGCGCACCCAGTACACGCCTTCGGCGACCTCCAGCGAATCACCCGGGGCCGGCAGCGTGGCATGCGTGTAGTGAAGCAGGGATTCCGGTGTCACAGCGGCGCTTTATTGACAGGATCGTGGTCCGCGTTCGGCGGTAAAATGCGACCGGGCCGCGCGACCAGCCCGGATTCTCCCAGATATGCGCCCGCCCTGCCATGCACTTATAGGGCGGCTTCCATGGCACAACCCATCGATTTCTATTTCGACTTCTCCTCGCCCTACGGGTATTTCGGCATCCATGGCAGCCCTCAATTCCGTGTGCATATTCTGCGGCTCGAGCCCCGGCCATCATCCCGTCTATCGCGCCGCGGCCGAGTCGCTCGGCCGGCTGCTCGCCGAGCGCGGCATTCAGCTGGTGTACGGCGGCGGCAAGGTCGGGCTCATGGGCGCGCTCGCCGAGTCCATGATGGCTGCGGGCGGCGAGGTGATCGGCGTCATTCCGCAGGGGCTGCTGGCGCGAGAGAAAGGCCACCGCGGCATCACGCGCCTGGAGGTGGTCACGACCATGCACGAGCGCAAAGCGCGCATGGCCGAGCTCGCCGACGGCTTCATCGCCCTGCCGGGCGGCCTGGGCACGCTCGAGGAATTCTGCGAGATACTGACCTGGTCGCAACTGGGCATACACGGCAAGCCGGTCGCGTTGTACAACGTGAGTCGTTTCTTCGATCCGCTGCTCGATCTGTTCGATCATGCCGTGAAGGAGGGATTCCTGCGGCCGGAGCATCGGCAGCTGGTGCTCGTGGCCGACGAGGTCGAGGAGCTGCTGCAGGCCATGCACGACTACCGGCCCGCGACAGTGGAGCAATGGGCGGTCGCCGACGCGACCAAGCTGGGGACATGACACTATGAAATACCAGACTCTCGATATCCAGGAGGCGCACGGCGTCGCGGTCATCTGGCTCGACCGCCCGGAGGTCCGCAACGCCATGAACGAGGTGATGGTGCGCGAGCTCACTTCGGCGTTCGACGCGCTGGAGACCGACGCCGCGGTGCGCGCGATCGTGCTCGCGGGGCGCGGCCCGGTGTTCTGCGCGGGCGCTGATCTGAAGTACATGAAGAAGATGTCCGGCGCGAGCCCGCACGAGAACGAACGCGACGCTGCCGCGCTCGCCGGCATGTTTCACCGGCTCTATACGCTCGGCAAGCCGACGGTGGCGCGGGTGCACGGCGCCGCCTACGCGGGCGGCATCGGGCTGGTGTGCTCCTGCGACATCGCGGTGGCTGCCCAGGACACCCGGTTCTGCCTCTCGGAAGTGAGGCTTGGGCTGGCGGCGGCGAGCATGGGATTGCAGCTGCTGCGCGCCATCGGCGAACGCCAGGCGAGCCGTTATCTTCTGTCCGCCGAAGAGCTCACGGCTGCCGAGGCCTACCGCATCGGCCTGGTGCAGGAACTGGCGCTCCTGGACGAGCTGGACAACGTGGTGAATGGGCTGCTCGGCCATCTGGTGCGCGGCGCTCCGGCCGCGCAGGCCAGTGCCAAAGAGCTGCTGCGATCGCTCGGCGGCGCTCCGCGCACGGCGGCGCAGGTGACCGACGCCGCGAAGCGCTTCGCCGCGCTGCGCGCTTCGGAAGAAGGGCGCGAAGGAATCACGGCCTTCCTGGAAAAACGCGAGCCCGCGTGGGTCAAGGCAGGCGACAGGAAATCCAGGGGCGGCAAGGCAAGTCGTAAAGGATGATCGCAGCGATGCCACCCTCGCCGCTGCCGCTGCGCGTGCGCCTCGTGGAAGTCGGTCCGCGCGACGGGCTGCAAAACGAGGCCACCCGGGTGAGCGTCGAAGCGAAAGTGGAGCTGATCGAGCGCCTTGCCGATGCCGGCAGCCCGAATGTCGAGGCGGCCGCGTTCGTATCGCCCAAGTGGGTGCCGCAGATGGCGGACAGCGCCGAGGTCCTGGCGCGCCTTCGCCGGCGCCCTGGCACGCTGTATTCGGCGCTGGTGCCGAACATGAAGGGGCTCGAGGCGGCGCTCGCCGCGCGCGTCGATGAAGTCGCGGTGTTCACTGCCGCGAGCGAAGCGTTCTCCCACAGGAACATCAACTGCTCGATCGCCGAGTCGATCGAGCGTTTCACGCCCGTGGCGCGGGCGGCCAAGGACGCGGGCCTGCGGCTGCGTGGCAGCATCTCCTGCTCGCTGGGCTGCCCCTACCAGGGCGAGGTGGCGATCGAGGCCGTGGTCGATGTCGCAAGGCGGCTCGCCGACCTCGGCTGCGACGACATCGACATCGCCGACACCATCGGCGTCGGCACGCCGGGCCGTTCACGGGCCGTGATCGAAGCCGTGGCGCGCTTCGTGCCCATCGAGCGCCTGGCAGGCCATTTTCACGACACCTACGGCCAGGCGCTCGCCAACATCCATGCCTGCCTGCAGGCGGGCGCAGTCACCTTTCACAGCTCGGTGGCCGGACTCGGAGGCTGTCCCTACGCCAAGGGCGCCACCGGCAACGTGGCTACCGAGGATGTGCTGTACATGCTGAACGGCCTGGGCATTGAGACCGGGGTCGACCTGGACAAAGTCTTCGAGGCGGGGCGCTTCATCTGCGCGGCGCTCGGCCACGAGCCGGTTTCCCGTGTTGCCCGGGCAATGGCCTCTAAAGCGGCTTCACCGCCCAGGGCAGATTAGTCGCCCAGGCGGTGCGCCGTCGAAACAGCGCCCGATACGCCGCCTGGCGGAGGGCAGCGGACCGGCCGAGCGCATAGTAGAAGGGATGCGCGGTGACAAGGTCGTCTTCCTTCCCCAGCGCGTTCGCGCGGAAGCTCGACCATCGATAATCGCCCGGCCGGTGCACCACGCCCGCGCGCACCGGGTTCAACTCGATGTAACGCATGCAGCCGAGGACGTAGCGCCTGACGTAAACGGGCGATACCTCCAAGCCGCGCTCCCACGGCGAAGAGCTGATTCCGTGGCTGTCCCGCATATAACGCGTGTAGCAGTCATTGGCGGCGCGCATCAAAAGAAACGCGCCGTCAATGCGTGAAGGCGTTAACAGCAAATGCAGGTGGCTTCGCATTAATACATAGGCGTGCACGGCGCAGCCCACCTCCTCGGCATAACGAGCGAGGCCACACAGATACGCGAGCCGGTCGCCCTCGCGGAGAAAACAGGCTGCGCCACCAACGGCCCGCTGTATGAGATGCACAGGGTGTCCCGGAATGAGCGCGGAAATGGGCGTTGGCATGCGGGCGCACGGCTTTCGGCCACTAACGGTCCCGGACGGCACGGCGTTGACAACCATCGCGGCCGGGTCTGGCCGCCGAGGCGTGCTACTGTTGCAAAACCGGGGACGGACCACGTTTTTCTTCGGGAAATACGTGGTCTGTCCCCTGCGATGGTTTCCGAAGGAGGTCCCATGTCCCGGCACAGCGAAAGAGTGCAGTTCACGGGCGCGCTGGGTGCGCCGCTCGAAGCGCGGCTCGACCTCCCCGTCGCACCTCTGCGCGCGTACGCGCTCTTTGCCCACTGTTTCACCTGTTCGAAAGACACGCGCGCATCCGCCCACATCGCGGCGGCATTGGCCGAACGCGGCATTGCCACGCTGCGCTTCGATTTCACGGGCCTGGGCGGAAGCGGCGGCGATTTCGCCAACACCAACTTTTCCTCCAACGTCGCGGACCTCGTCGCGGCCGCCGATTTTCTGCGTCAGCGCGATCGTGCCCCGGAGCTGCTGGTGGGGCACAGTCTGGGCGGCGCCGCGGTCCTCATGGCAGCGCCGCAGATTCCTGAATCGGCTGCGGTGGCGACGATCAATGCGCCGCTCGAGCCCGCGCATGTGCTGAAGCACATCAAGTACCGGAGCGGCACAGTCAACGACGGCGAAGCCGAAGTCGACATCGGCGGGCGGCCGTTCCGTCTGAACGCCTCGTTCGTCGACGACCTGCACAAGCACCGGCCCGGGGAGACCATCGCACAACTGCGCCGCGCACTCATGGTGATGCACTCTCCGCGCGACACCATCGTGGACATCGACAATGCCTCGAAGATTTTCAGCGCGGCGAAGCACCCGAAAAGTTTCGTCTCGCTCGACCCGGCGGATCACCTGCTCTCGCGCAGCGAAGACGCCCGCTACGCGGCCTCGGTGCTGGCCGCCTGGGCGGAGCGCCATTTCCGCACCCAAGGGGCGCAAACGCCCGAGG
>Ga0156229_1249_pt3 | contig 13343 bp, 12 predicted proteins | sample RifCSPlowO2_12_FD_116156 | JGI IMG/M metagenome (GOLD analysis project Ga0156229, IMG submission 116156) | Betaproteobacteria bacterium RIFCSPLOWO2_12_FULL_66_14 | reverse complement strand
GCGAACCTGCAAAAAAACGGGGATTCAGTAAAAGCTTCCACTTGGTAAAGCCTATCCACAGAGATAAGTCAGGAAGTTCCCGGTTTCCGCATCACCCGCCGAAAAACAAAATACGCACCCAGCAGCAGCGCCGCCAGCGCCGTGAACCACCCCACAATATCCTTCCCGGAAGTCTCCTTCAGCGCCTTGGGATCCTGGCTTATCGCCTGTCCGATGGCGGCGGCCTTCCGCGCGTCGTACCACCAGAAGCTCGTGTTCGTGCCATTGCGCGGCGGCTTCTCCGGGTAGCCGAACTTGTCCCAGAACACCAGCCGGTCGGTGCCGGCGTGCCAGTTCGGCACGACCAGGTGATTCCACAAAAGCACCCGGTCGAGCGCGCGCGTGCGGGTGACCAGGCTCTCCCGGTCGGGCGCGGCAATGATCAGGTCTATCAGGGCGTCGACCGCCGGGTGGGCTATCCCGGCATGGTTGCGGCTGCCGGGCGACCTGGCGGCGTTCGAGCCCCAGAACTCGCGCTGCTCGTTGCCGGGGGAATTGCTCTGCGGGAAGGAGCTCACGATCATGTCGAAATCGTAGGAGCGCACGCGGTTCACGTACTGGGAGCTGTCCACCACGCGCACGCGCGCATCGATCCCGAGGCGCGCGAGGTTGCGCACGAACGGCAGCACGATGCGCTCGAACGCCGCGCTCACCAGCAGGATTTCAAACTGCATGGGCCGGCCGGTTTCGGCATGGACGAGCTGCATGTCGCGCACCACCCAGCCGGCGTCGGCGAGCAGCTCGAAGGCGCGGCGCAAATTCTCGCGCGGCCAGCCCGAGCCGTCGGTGGAGGGCGCGCGGTAGGCGCGGGTGAACACTTCGGCGGGAATCTTGCCGCGCCAGGGTTCGAGGAGCTTCAGCTCTTCGGCGCTCGGCAAGCCTTCGGCGGCGAGCTCGGAATTGGCGAAATAGCTTTCGCTGCGCTTGTACTGGCCGAAGAAGAGCGTCCGGTTGCTCCACCCGAAGTCGAAGGCATGGGCGATCGCGTAGCGCACGCGCGGATCCTCGAACACCGGCCGGCGCAGGTTCATCACCAGTCCCTGCATGCCGGCCGGCCGGTCATTGTCGAACGCCTTCAATTGCAGCCAGCCGCGGCGCACCGCGGGGGTGTCGAAATCGAGCGCCCAGGCCTTGGCCTGGTTCTCCGGCCAGAAGTCGATGCTGCCCGCCTTGACCGCTTCGCGGATCACGGTTGCATCGCGGAAGTAGTCGTAGCGGATGCGGTCGAAATTGTTCTGGCCGCGGTTCACCGGGAGGTTCCGCGCCCAATGGTCGCGCACGCGCTCGAACACCACGTAGCGTCCGGTCTCGAACGCGCCGATCCTGTAGGGACCGCTGCCGAGCGGCGGCTCGAGCGTGGTGCGGCTGAAGTCGCGTCCCTGCCAGTAATGCCGGGGCAGGATGGGGAGCTGCCCGGCGATGAGCGGCAGCTCGCGGTTGTCGCCTTTGACGAACGTGAAGCGCACCGTGCGCTCGCCCGTCTTCTCCGCCTTTGCGATGGACTGGTAGTAAAAGCGGAAAAACGGCGCGCCCTGTTTTCTCAGCGTCTCGAGCGAAAAAATCACGTCTTCCACCGTCACCGGCTTGCCGTCGTGCCAGCGCGCTTCAGGCCGCAGGGTGAACGCGACCCAGGAGCGGTCCTTCGGCACTTCGATCGTTTCGGCGAGCAGGCCGTATTCGGTGAACGGTTCGTCGGCGCTCGAGGTGAGCAGCGACTCGAACACCATGGCCACGCCATCGGCCGCCGTGCCGCGCGGAATGAATGGGTTGAAGCTGTCGAACGTGCCGTCCGCCGCGAGCCGCAGCTCCCCGCCCTTCGGAGCGTCCGGATTGACGTAATCGAAATGCTTGAAGCCGGGGCCGTATTTCGGCTCGCCGTGCATGGCGATGGCATGCGTGCGCGTCTGCGCGCCGGCGGGCGCCGCCGCCAGGAGCAAGGCGGCAAGCGTGCAACCGGTGCAGACGAGATTACGGAGCAGGGGATCGACCACGGGCGGATTGTCGCATTTCACCCGCCTCGCCCGAACGCGGCTTATGGGAGGGTCGAATGGACGGGACCTGCCTGAGCGAAAATAGCGAATGCTGAGCTACCGTCACGCCTTTCACGCGGGCATGCACGCCGACGTGCTGAAGCACTCCGTCCTCGTGCACCTCCTGCAGTACCTCGCGCAAAAGGACAAGGCCTTCTGGTGCATCGACACCCATGCCGGCGCGGCCACGTATGCGCTGCGCGGCGAGTACGCGCGCAAGAACGCCGAATTCGAAACGGGCATCGGCCGGCTATGGGGCCGCACCGACCTGCCGGCGCTGCTCGAGCCCTACATGCAACAGGTGCGGGCCCTCAACAGCGGTTCCGGGGGCGCTCTTCATCACTACCCGGGCTCGCCCTGGTTGGCCGAGCGGCTGCTCAGGAAGCAGGACCGGCTGCGCCTGTTCGAGCTGCACAGCACCGAAATCAAACTGCTGCAGGACCATTTCCGCCGCGCGGCGCCACGCGTGATCGCGCAGGCGGGCGACGGCTTCGTCGGACTGCTTTCGCTCCTGCCGCCGCCGCCGCGCCGCGGCCTGGTGCTGGTCGATCCTTCCTACGAGGACAAGAACGATTACCGGCGGGTCATCGCCGCGCTGCGCGGCGCGCTGGAGCGCTTCGCCACGGGCACTTACGCGGTGTGGTATCCGCAGGTGAGGCGGCTCGAAGCGCGCGAGCTCCCGGAGAAGCTCGAGCGCGTGCAGGCGAGCGGCTGGCTGCACGTGACGCTGACCGTCAAGGCGCCGCCCGCCGACGGGCTGGGCATTTACGGAAGCGGGTTTTTCATTCTCAATCCGCCGTACACCCTGCCCGGCCTGCTGAAGCAGGGGATGCCTTATCTCGTGAAAGTGCTGGGGCAGGACGAAACGGCGCGCTTCAGCCTGGAATCGAGGATCGAATGAAAAAGGGTGCAATGGCGGCGGCGCGCCCGCCCAATTTAGCGCACGTAACATGCTTCAGAAGGAGAGGTTCACCATGACCGACAAGACGGCTCTGGACGGCGGCGAGGCCATCGTGCAGGCGTTTCGCGACCTCGGCGTCGATTACGTCTTTTCATCGCCGGGATCCGAATGGAGTCCGCTGTGGGAGGCGTTCGCGCGCCAGCAACTGAACCGCACGGCCGGGCCGACCTACCTAGGCTGCGGGCACGAGACGCTGGCGGTCGACCTGGCGATCGGCTACACGACCGTGACGGGCCGCATGCAGGCCGTGGTGCTGCATGCCGGCTCGGGCCTGTTGCAAGGCGCGATGGCTATCAGCAGTGCGCTCGCCTCGGCCACGCCCATGGTGGTGCTTTCCGGCGAATGCCTGAGCTACGGCGACCAGGAAGGCTTCGACCCCGGGCCGCAGTGGTACGCCTACCTCGGCGTGGTCGGCGGCCCGCAGCGGCTCGTGGAGCCGCTGGTCAAATGGGGCCAGCAGGCGGCGAGCCCCGCCACCCTGTATGAAATGGTGGTGCGCGCCGGCGAGCTGGCGCAGCAGGGACCGGAAGGACCGGCCTATGTGAGCGTTCCGGTCGAAACGCTGATGCACCCCTGGACGCCTCCGAACCGGTTGCGCAAGGTCCTGCGTGCGCCCAAGCCGCAGGCTTCCTCCGCGCAGATCGGCAAAGTGGCACAGATGCTGTTGAGCGCCCGCAATCCGGTCATCACCACCGAATCGGGCGGACGCGACGCGCAAGGCTACGAAGCGCTCATCGAGCTCGCCGAGCTGCTCGCCATTCCGGTGGTCGAAAGCGCTGTTTCCACGGTTTCGAATTTCCCCAAAACGCATCCCTTGCACCAGGGGTTCGACCTCGAGCCGCTGCTCGCCGCGGCGGACCTCGTGCTCGTGGTGCGCAATCGCGTGCCCTGGTATCCGCCAAAAAATGCTCCGGAAATCGCGAAGGTGGTGGTGATCGACGAGCAGCCGTTCAAGGCCGGCATGGTCTACCAGAGCCTGCAGGCTGATGTGTATGTCGAGGGCGATGTGCCGGTATCGCTCAGGACGCTCTGCGAGGTCATCCGGGCTGCCCGGCCCGATGCGGCGACACTAGCGGCGCGAAGAGCACATGGGGCAGCCCTGCACGAACGCATGGAAGCGGCGCGCCGTACGGAAATCGCGAAGGCACGCGAGCATTCCGGCATCCATCCCATCGACCTGTGCGCGACCTTGGGCGAGGTCCTGCCGACCGACACCATCTACGTGGACGAAACCACGTCGCACCGCGGGCAGGTGCATCGATACGTGCAGCACCACGGACGGCTCAGTTTCGTGCGCGTGCCGAGCGGATTGGGCCAAGGGCTCGGAGTGTCGCTCGGGATAAAGCTCGCCAGCCCCGACCGACCGGTGGTGGCGCTGGTGGGCGATGGCGCGTTCCTCTACAACCCGGTCATCCCGAGCCTGGGCTTCGCGAGGGACGCGCGGCTCCCCGTCATGGTGGTGGTCTTCAACAACCAGGGCTACCAGTCGATGAGAAGGAACCAGTTGCACGACTACCCGGGCGGCGCAGGAGCGCAACAGCATCTTTTTCATGGATCGGCATTGTCGAGCGCCGATTACGACGAGCTCGCCAGGCCGTTTGGCGCAGTCGGGTTTCGGGTGGACGACCCCGCCCGGCTGAAGTCCGTGCTGCAGGAAGCTTATGCGGTCCTCGCCACCGGCAAGACAGTGATCGTCAACGTGGTGCTGGAGGCCGTGTAGCGCTCCGATGGGCTCATCTCCTTGTTTCAACGGGCAATGCAGGAGTCGCGCGTTGCTGTTAGGATGCGCCTGGGGGTCAGCGCAAGGAGATGAGCGATGCGCATCGTTGATTCGCACTTCCACTGGTGGCCGAGGTCGGTGTTCGAAGAGCTGTGCAAAAACCGAGGCTATCCTCGCGCCGAGCCCAACGAGCGCGGCGGCTACGACCTTCTGACAGGCGAGGACCGCTCGCAGACCGGCGGCTGGGCCGACTGGTTCGACCTCGATGAGCAGTTCGCTTACATGGACTCCACCGGGCGCGCCATGGATGTCGTCTGCTCGGTCGGGCCGATTTCCTCGTTCTTCAGCGAAGTGCCCGTGCAGACGGGTATGCATCTCGCGCAGATGTGGAACGACGAGATGGCGGGCGCTCAAGCGCGCCATCCCGGCCGGCTGTGGGCGAGCGGCCTGGTGCCGTTGCAGGACACGAAGCTCGCCATCGACGAGCTCGATCGTTCGATCACCCGGCTCGGGCTGATGGGGGTCAATGTGCCGGGCAGCCTCGGCCGCGACGGGCGCATCGATGACCCGCGCCTCGAGCCCTTCTACGACCGCGTCGAGGCGCTCGGCATACCGATTTTCCTGCACCCGACCGACGCCGCGTTCCCCGACATCCTGGACGGCTACAACGGCGCGCTCTACAACAGCCTGGGCCGCGTCATTGACGTGAGCGTTTCCGCTTACCGGCTGGTGCTCTCCGGCATCATGGAGCGCCATCCAAACCTGAAGGTTTTCATGTCGCACACCGGCGGCGCGCTGCCCTACCAGGCCGGCCGCATGGACAAGAATTCCAAGGCCGCGAAGCTGCCGAAGCCCCCGAGCACCTACCTCAGGCGCATGTACACCGATACGGTCTCGCCGCACTCGATGGGCGTGAAGTTCGCCATCGATTTCTACGGTGTGGACCACGTCATGTACGGCAGCGACTATCCCTGCTGGGACCCGAAGGCTGCGCTGCAGGTGTTCGAGGACGTGGGGCTGTCGAAGGACGACCAGGAGAAGATCTTCTCCCTCAACGCGCGGCGCATCTTGAACCTGCGCGATCCGGTGCAGGCGAAGCCGCAGGAACGCGCAACGGCGTAGCGCCCCTGCCGCCCTACGATTGCGGTTCCAGCCGCGCCAGCACGCCGTTCGATTCGTCGGTGAGCAGATAGATCAGGCCGTCCGGCCCGACGCGCACGTCGCGGATGCGGCCAATGGCGTTCTTCAGCAGCCGCTCTTCGGCAATCACTTTTTCGCCGCTCAACTCCAGGCGCACCAGCATCTGGCCGGCCAGCGCGCCTACGAACAGGTTGCCGCGCCAGTTCGCGAACCGATCGCCCTGGTAGAACGCCATACCGGAAGGCGCGATGGAAGGCGTCCAGTGATAGAGCGGTTGTTCCATGCCCGCCTTGTGCGTGCCTTCGCCGATCCTGGTGCCGATGCCGTAGTTGACGCCGTAGGTGATGACCGGCCAGCCGTAATTGCGTCCGGGACGCATGACGTTGATCTCGTCCCCACCCTGAGGCCCATGTTCGTGCGCCCATAGCTCGCCGGTTTGCGGGTGCAGCGCCGCACCCTGGATGTTGCGGATGCCGAAGGCGAATATTTCAGGCCTGGCGCCATTGCGCTTCACGAACGGGTTGTCCGCGGGCACGCGACCGTCGTCGTGCAGCCGGATCATCGACCCCGCATGGTCGTCCAGCCGCTGCGCACGGTCCTGCTCGCGGCGATCGCCCAGGCCGAGATAGAGAAAGCCCTGGCGATCGAAGGCGATGCGGCCGCCAAAATGCTGGTGGGTCGAGGATTTGGGCTCGAGCCGGAACAGCACTTCACTGTCGACCAGCTGGTGGTCCTTGAGCCTGGCGCGCAGCAGCTCGGTGCCATGTCCGCCCTTTCCCGCGCCGTTGTACGCCAGGTAGATCCAGCCGTTCTCTGCGTATTTTGGATGCAGCACGACGTCGAACAGGCCGCCCTGGCTGCGCGCCACCACGCGCGGCACACCTTCGATCGGCCTCGGGTCGATCTTGAAATCGCGCGATACGATGCGCAGACGCCCCTCCCGCTCGGTCACCAGCATGCGCCCGTCGGGGAGCCACGCGATCGACCAGGGATGTTCCAGGCCTCGCGCCAGCGTGACCAGCCGAAAGGCGTGCTTTTGCGATTGCACGTTCTTCGCGTCCTGCGCAGCAACCGGCTGCGCGGCCAGCGATGCGGCGAGCGCGAGCGCCGCTCCGAAAACACGGCTCGATGAAGCAGTCATAGCGATCAAACGCCCACAGCGTAGACCAATACGATCGCAGCCACGGCAAAAAGTGCCATTCGGCGCATGGGAAAACCGGGGACGTACCACGGTTTTCCGGGAAACCGTGGTACGTCCCCGGTTCATCGGTATGATGTCCATCAGGCGCGCTCACCGTACGAAATGTGCTTCGGGGCGCTCGTGCCGCCCGTGACGACGAAGCGCATGGCATCCTCGAGCGTCCAGTCGGTCGGAGTGAGCCGGTCCACGGGCACGATCTGCGTGTAGCCGGAAGTCGGATTCGGGGTGGTGGGCACATAAAGTATGGCAAGCTCGCGGCCGGTGTCGCTGTCCACCACGGTCTGGGTGACGAAAGCGATGGTCTTCATGCCGTCGGAAGGAAAGCGCACCAGCACCACGCGCTGCACGCCCTGCAGGGGCGACTGAAACGCGCTCACGAATTTTCTGGTTGAGCCGTAGATTGCCTTTACGAGCGGAATGCGCTCGAGCAGCGCCTCGAACGCCCCGAGCAGCCGGCGCCCGAGCACGCGCGTGGTGGCCCAGCCCAGCAGGTAGATGAACACGAGCATCACCACGATGCCGAGCGCCCATTCGAACCAGGGATGCACCAGGAACTGGGCAAGGCCGGGCGCCAGACTATGGGCGGGGCCGGCCATGGCATACACCCAGGGCCGGCCGAACGCCGAGAGCTGGTCGAGCACGAAGTTGAATACGATCCAGGTCACCCACAGCGGCATCAGCGCCAGAACGCCTGCGATAAGGTAACGCTGGGCATGCGGAAACAGCACTCTTGTTGGGCGGGAGGAGGTCATGGCGGCGTCCTGGTCGGCGTGAAGGGCCATTATATGAACGCCGGGCGGCCATGAAGACGCTGGTGCTGCTGCACGGCCTGGCGAGCAATTCGACGCGTTGGTGGCACTTCATGGCCCATACCCGTCTGGGCCAGGACTGGAAGGTGTTGCGGCCAGAGCTGCGCGGCCACGCCGGCTCGAGCGACCGCGGCCGGATCGGCATGCGCGAGTGGTGCGACGATGTCGCCGCGCTGCTCGATCGCGAGGGCTGCCGGCGCGCCGTGATCGGCGGTCACTGTCTCGGCGCGAACATCGCGCTGAATTTTGCCGCCCGCTATCCCGAACGGACCGCCGCGCTGGTGCTCATCGAACCGATGCCGCCCGAGGCCCTGACAGGCACCATGAAGCGCCTGTCGGTGCTGCGGCCGCTCGTTCGCGGGCTGGCGCAGCTCGCGCGCCTGCTGAATGCCCTGGGCATTCGCCGGCACAGGCTGCAGCCGATGGATCTCGAGGCGTGGGACCGCGCCGTGCGCGAGGGCAAGACCCGTATCGCGCGCTACGCCTCGCCGCTCAGCGATCTGCGCACGACGCCGGTCGTCGCTTACCTGCAGAGCCTCGCTGCGGTCGGCGAACGCCTCCCCGCGCTCAGCGAGATCGGGGCGCCGGCGCTCGTGCTTCTGTCCGCGAACAGCGCCATGACCGACCCTGCGCGCACTCGCGCGGCGATCGAGCGGTTGCGCGACGTGACCATCGTGACGCTCGATGCCGAGCATTGGATACCGACCGAGCAGCCCGAGGCCATGCGGGCCGCGATCGAGGAATGGCTGATCAGGCAAGCCCTGGAAACAGCTGCCTGAGCCCCTCGGCCATGGTCTGGATGGCGATGGCGGCCAGCAGCAGTCCCAGCAGCCGGGTCGCGATGTTGAGCCCCGTGGTGCCCATTTTGGGCGCGATCGCGTCCGCGATGCGAAGCATCCACCACAAGAGGCCGCAGACGAGCGCGATGCACACCACGAGGACGAGGCCATGCGCCACCCCGCCTTTCTGCGATGCGATGATGGTGGTTCCGATCGCGCCCGGCCCGGCGAGCAACGGCACGGCCAGCGGCACGACGCCGGACCACTCGCCCGACCGCAGCTCCTGCGCTTCGGCCGGCGTCTGGCGCAGCGCGCCGGGCTGGGCATTCAGCATGGCGAGCGCCATGAGCAGCAGCACCAGCCCGCCGCCCACCTGGAAGGCGGGCAGCCCCGTTCCGAGCCACCGCAGCAGGGGCTCGCCAAAGAGCGCCGCCCCGCCCAGCACCGCGAACACCGTCACGGTGACGGCGCGTGCAAGCCGCAGCCGCCCCGCCGGGTCAGCCGGCGACGTAACGCTGAGGAAAATCGGCACCGCAAGAAACGGATCGAGCACGGCGGCGAGCGTGACGATGTAGCGCAGATAGTCCTGCAGCGGGTTCATTCGGGCGTCACGGCCGGCATGGCTCAGTACAAGCCCCCGGTCAAGACCGTTCTCGTTCGCGCTGCATCCATCGGCGCGTAGTGATCGAATTCCATGGTGTACACCCCGCGGCCCTGGGTGGCCGACCTGAGCGCAGTGACGTAGCCGAAGGTCTCGGCGAACGGGACCTTCCCGACGATCGCCTCGAGCGCGCCGGCGCGCGCCTCCACCGATTCGATTTCCGCGCGCCGGGCGGCGAGCTGCCCCAGCACCGCGCCGGTGTATTCAGGCGGGACGAGCACTTCGATGCGGCAAATCGGTTCCACCAGCACCGGCTCGCCGAGGCGCAGCCCGTCGCGAAAGGCCTGGATGGCGGCGGCGCGGTAGGCCGGTGCGCTCGAGTCGACGGGATGCGAAGAGCCGCCCTGCAGGGTGACCACCACGTCGGTCACCGCGAAGCCGGCGAGCACGCCCGTCTGCGCGGCCTCGCGTACCCCCTGTTCCACGGCGGGAATGAACTGCGCGGGAATCATGCCGCCGCGGATGGCGTTCTCGAAACGCAGCCCCGAGCCGCGCTCGGCCGGGCGCAGTCGAAGAATCACATGGCCGTACTGGCCGCGGCCGCCGGTCTGGTGGATGAAGCGTCCTTCCGCAGCCGGGACCTCCCGGGTCAGGGTTTCCTTGTACGCGACGTACGGCCGGCCCATCGAGGCCGCCACGCCCTGCTCCCGGTGCAGCCGCTCGAGCATGACCTCCAAGTGCAGCTCGCCCATGCCGGCGATCATCATCTGGCCGGTGTTTTCGTCGATGCTCACCCGGAAGGTCGGATCTTCGGCCGCCAGGCGGCGCAGCGCTTCCGCCATGCGCTCCTGATCGGCTGTCTTGCGCGGCTCTACCGAGGCGCGTATGACCGGTTCGGAAAACGGAATCGCCTCGAGCAGCACCGGGTGATCGGATGCGCACAGCGTATCGCCCGTGAAGCTGTGGTTCAGGCCGAGCACGGCGCCGATGTCGCCGGCGCGAATGATCTCGACGTCCTCCCGGTGGTTGGCATACATACGCAGCAGCCGGCCGGCGCGCTCGTTGTGGTTGCGCGTGGCGTTGTGCAACGCCATGGCGCTGCGCAACGCGCCCGAGTACACGCGCACATAAGCGAGGTGGCCTGCGTAGGGGTCGGCGACCATCTTGAACACCAGGGCGGCAAGCGCGCCCGTGTCGTCGGGGGGAAGGTGGAGCGCGGCCCCGGTCTCGGGGTTCCTGGCGTCGACACCGCCGATGTCCAGGGGCGAGGGGAGATAGTCGACAATGCCGTCCAGCAGCGGCTGGATGCCGATGTTGTGCAGCGCCGAGCCGCAAAAGACCGGAACGAGCCGGCCGGCGAGCGTCGCCCGCCGCAACGCCGCGCGCAGCTGTCCGGCATCGATCGCCTCGCCCGAGACGTACAGCGCCAGCAGCTCGTCGTCGGCTTCGGCAATGCGTTCGACCAGCACTGCGCGCGCCCGATCCGCGGCGGACCGCATATCCTGCGCAATTTCTCCCGTGTCGAGTGTTGCACCGGTCTCGCCGGCCCAGGTCAGGCTTTTCATTTCGATCAGGTCGACCACGCCCCGGAAGGCCGTCTCGCGCCCGAGGGGCAGTTGCAGGCAGGCCGTCTTCGCTCCGAGCCGGCGCGTGATGCTCGCCGCGGCCTCGTCGAAGTCCGCCCCCACGCGATCCATCTTGTTCACCAGGCACAGGCGCGGCACAGCGTAGCGATCGGCCTGGCGCCACACCGTTTCGCTTTGCGGCTGCACGCCGTGGACGGCGTCGAGGACGACGAGCGCGCCGTCCAGCACCCGCAGCGAGCGCTGCACCTCGGCGGTGAAATCGATGTGCCCGGGGGTGTCGATCAGGTTGATGACGCAGTCGCGCCACTGCGCCTGGATCGCCGCGGCGACGATGCTGATGCCGCGTTCGCGCTCCTGTTCCATCCAGTCGGTGACCGTGGTGCCCTCGTCGACCGAGCCCAGACGATGCGTGCGGCCGGTGTAGAACAGGATGCGCTCGGTCGCGGTGGTCTTGCCCGCGTCGATGTGCGCGATCACGCCGACGTTGCGCAGCCTGGCGAGCGACTGGGTGGGCACGGTGCGCCTTTCCTGGCAATGGGGCGATGGCGGCTACGGCGAGTATTATCAGGCAAGCGCCCGATCGCTATCGAATCGCTTGCTGGCAGACACGAGGAGCCCATCATGCAACTCACGACCGTGAAAATCGAAAAGCCGGAAACCGTCAACTTCATCCTCGGGCAGACGCACTTCATCAAATCGGTCGAGGATATTCACGAGGCACTGGTGGGCGCCGTGCCGGGCATCCGGTTCGGCCTGGCTTTCTGCGAGGCTTCGGGGAAATGCCTTTTGCGCTGGTCGGGCAACGATGCCGCGATGATCGAACTGGCGCAGAAGAACGCCCGCGCGCTTGCGGCGGGCCATTGCTTCATCATCTTCCTCGGCGAAGGCTACTACCCGGTCAACGTGCTGAACACGGTGAAGATGGTGCCGGAGGTGTGCCGGATCTTCTGCGCGAGCGCCAATCCCACCGAAGTGATCATCGCCGAGACCGAGCAGGGAAGGGGCGTGCTCGGCGTCGTGGACGGTTTCCCGACCCGGGAAACCGAGGGCGAGGAAGACATCCAGTGGCGCAAGAACCTGCTGCGGCAGATCGGCTACAAGCTTTGAGGAGCGCCGCTCAGCTCTTGCGCGAGGTCTTGGCGTAGAACTCGGCGACGACGGGTTCGACGTTCTCGCTGCCGCATTTCGGGCACCGGTGAGCGCCCTCGTGCTCGCTCAGGTGCTCGACCCGTTCGAATTCATGGGCACAATCCTTGCAGCGGTATTCGTAGGTGGGCATGGGGCACTCCTTGGGTTTGGGCGGCTGGAGCATCGGGGACGCCATCCCTGCCTTAGACGGTCTGCGGGCTCGCGCCGTTCGCGGCCTAATTGTCGTCGAACAGCTCGGCCTGGACCGGATCGAGCCCAAGCGCCTCCCGCACCGGGGCAAAGCTCCTGCGGTGTACGGGCAGCGCGCCCCGCTCTTTCAGAACACGGCAGTGCTCCGGGGTGGGATAGCCCTTGTGCGACGCAAAGCCATAGCCCGCGTAGACGCGGTCGAGCTGCAGCATGTGCGCGTCGCGCGTGGTCTTGGCAATGATCGAGGCGGCCGCAATGCTCGCGGAAAGCGCATCGCCGTGAATGATGCCGCGCTGCGGCGGTGCGCAGTTCGGAATTTTGCGGGCATCGACCAGGACGAAGTCCGGTCCGGGCGCCAGTCCCTCGAGCGCCCGCTGCATCGCGAGCAGGCCGGCGTGATGGATATTGAGCCGGTCGATTTCTTCGACTTCGGCAAAACCGCTCGCCCAGCAGACGGCATCCTGCTTGATCTGCGCGGCCAGTTCCTCGCGCCTCGCCTCGTCCAGGATTTTCTTCGAATCGTCCAGGCCGCGCAGCTTGTAGTCGTGCGGCAGGATGACGGCGCCGGCCACGACCGGTCCAGCAAGCGGAGCCATTCCCGCTTCATCCACCCCGGCCACGAGCCGAAAGCCCTGTGCCCAGAGCTCGATTTCGAAGCGCAGCAGCGCATGCAGCCGCTGCCCCTCGGCGCGGTTCGCGCGGTAGCGACCGCGTATCGCCTTCGCCAGCTGCTGGGCGCCCCGGCGCGGATCCGTCTCCAGCGCTTCCAGCAACCCTCGAGGCACCGGACGCGCGCTCGGGAGAAACAGGTCTCTCAGTTCGGATACCGGTTTGCTCAGCAGTTCTTCGAGCGACGGCATGGCGGGTGCGCGAGACCTTTTTGCGCCATCGGATAAACGATGGAACGTTGCTTATACTCGTTGCTATTCTAGAGCCAAAGACGAGCGGCGAGCTCGGAGACCCCATGACACTCACTTTCCTCACGGTTCGCGACATCCTGGCCGGGCGCGCGCCCCGGGACACACCGGTCACCGTCAAGGGCTGGGTGCGTACCCGCCGCGATTCCAAGGCGGGCATTTCCTTCGTGCACGTGTCGGACGGCTCGTGTTTTCACCCGGTGCAGGTGGTCGCGCCGAACA
>Ga0156229_1210_pt6 | contig 13452 bp, 13 predicted proteins | sample RifCSPlowO2_12_FD_116156 | JGI IMG/M metagenome (GOLD analysis project Ga0156229, IMG submission 116156) | Betaproteobacteria bacterium RIFCSPLOWO2_12_FULL_66_14 | reverse complement strand
AGAGCTTCCCTATGACAGGCTGATGCTGTGCCTGGGCGCGCGCGCCCGTGCGCTCGATATCCCGGGCAAGGCACTGGCCGGAATCCATTACCTGCGGACCATGGATGATGCACGGGCGCTTCGCACGGAGCTGGCGGCCTGCAAGCGCCTGGTGGTGGTCGGTGCCGGGTACATCGGGCTGGAGCTTGCGGCGACGGCGCGCCGGATGGGCCGGGACGTCACGGTATTGGAGAGCGAGGACCGTCCGATGAGCCGTGTGGTTGCTCCCCTGGTGTCGGAGTTTTTCGCGCGGCGCCATGCTGAGGCCGGAGTGAAACTGCACTGCGGCGTGCAGGTAAGCGCGTTTGCCGGCAAGGAACGCGTGCGGGCCGTGATCACGGGCGAGGGACGGGAAATCCCGGCTGACCTGGTGGTCGTGGGCATCGGCAACGTTCCCGAAACGGCGCTGGCGGCCGCGGCCGGAATCGAATGCGACGACGGTATCGTGGTCGACGCGCAGTGCCGCACGTCAGACCCGCACATCTATGCCGCCGGCGACTGCGCACGCGCGCCCAGCGTTCGCTATGGCGCACGCGTCAGGCTCGAGTCCGTGGACAACGCGCTCGAGCAGGGGCGGGTCGCCGCCGCGACCATGTGCGGCGTGGACGGAGCGCAGGCTGCCATTCCCTGGTTCTGGTCGGATCAGTACGACGTCAAGCTGCAGATCGCCGGCCTCGCCGAAGGGTTCGATACTGCCGTGGCGCGCGGTGACCCGGGAACGAACGCCTTCTCCGTGTGGCACCTGCGCGGGGGCGAGCTTCTCGCCATGAATGCCATCAATCGGGCGGCCGATTTCATGCTGGCCCGGAAGTGGATTGCAGCTCGCAGACGGCTCGACCCCGAAAGGCTGGCCGACATGTCGCTGCCATTGAACGCGATGTGAACGCGAGCGCTTTCGCAAATCCAGATGGTGAACCCACGCGGCGCTCCTGCGTGCCGAAATCCTAGGGAAAACGTTTCAGGATACGGCTACGCATTTGGCATGCTCCTTGGTTGCTTGAATTACTCTGGATGTGATGTAGAGGATTCCGGCGGCGTTGAACGCCAGCCCTACCCAGAACAGCTCGACCTGGTACTGCGTCGCAAAGGTGACCAGCCCCGCCGCCCCGATAACCGGTGCGATGTTGGCCAGATAATGCGTGCAGCACGATACCATTGCCGCCGTCGAGGCCGTACCCGAGGTGGCGAGCACGACCCCCTGCTTGCGTGCGCCCTGCACCAGATCTTTCAAATGCACAAACAGTCCCACCTGAATGCCGAAGCCCGCGGCCAGCGCAATGATGAAGTAGCGATAGATGAGAAACTGCTCGAGCGTGAAGTCCCATCCAGAGACCAGCGTAAGCACGCCGAAATACAGCCCCAGAAGCAGCAGCGCGGCGCCGATTCCCGCGAGCATCACTTTGCCTATGTTCGCCGTCATGATGCCTCCACTCCGCCCGCTTTCAGGAACTCGCGCCGCTGCTTATCCATGGGCATGGTGCCAGACCCTTCCAGATCGCGGCGCTTTTCCTCGAACTCACTCTTGTCGATCTCACTTCTGGCATAGCGCTCGCCGAGAATGTCGAGTGCCGTCTTCTCGCGCAGCCTGGGTTCGCTCCCGCCTGTCCTTGCGCCGAATCCACGCGCCAGCACCACGATGGCGGCGATGATCAACCCCCAGAACAACAGCATGCCGATACCCATTGCGCCACCTCCAAATCCAAATCCGTCATATCCCCACATCATCTCTATCTCCTGAAGCCAACGAAGCGCTGATCCGCGATTGCTTTCTGTTCCGGCGTGAGCGTCGCGTAGAGGTTCTTCAGCGCCGCAGTGCTGGTTTCCATCTCGGACTGGCGCTGCTTCATCAGCTCCGTTTGCTGCGCCAGCAGTTCCGGCGCCGAACCCGCGCTGCGCGCTTCGTGCATCTTGGCGAACCACGCCTGCCGGCTTTCATTCTGTTGCTTGGCGTTGTTGACGAATGCCTGCCATGCCGGATCCTGCTTGGCCGTGATTCCCAGTTCCGACTTCAGCGCTGCGAGACCTTCATCCGCATTGCCAGAGTGAGCGTTGAACATGGCCTGCTGCCCCATACCGTAGCCCGGACCGTAGCCGCCCATCATTCCAGGCCCCATGCCGTAGCCGGGTCCTGCACCGCCCATCATTCCGCCGCCCATGTGCCTGGCGCCCCAGCCCATGCCGTAGCCAGAGGGTTGCGCACTGACCGCGGCGGCGGCCGCGAGTCCGAGGGATATTGCTGCACCGACAGCGATTACAATTCTCGTTGCTCGTTTCATGATCTTATTCTCCGTTAAGTGAATTTTGGAGCTCTGCGAGACCTTTTGCCCTGCATCGGGTCATTCGGTCGCATCGGTTCCTATTCAATCACGCGAATGTACGCGCCGTGTTGTCTTGTTGTACGCTGCGGTAGCGCCAGCCCGCAGCGTTACGCTGCGATACAAATCTGCGAGCAGGGTTCGCTCGGCGCAGCGGCGAACAGCGGATAAACAGGTATATAGTCTGGACAGCCTCTAACGGCGTGCTGAACCAATGACCGATCTGAGCGTGCGGCAGACGCAGTTGAGCGGCTCCGCGGCGGCGCACAAGGTGCGCTTCGTGACGGCGGCGAGCCTTTTCGACGGTCACGACGCCTCCATAAACATCATTCGGCGCATCCTTCAGGCCGCGGGCGCGGAAGTGATCCACCTGGGCCACAACCGCGCCGTCAGCGAAATCGTCACGGCGGCCCTCGACGAAGACGTGCAGGGCATCGCGGTCAGCTCCTACCAGGGCGGCCACCTCGAGTACTTCAAATACATGATCGACCTGCTGCGGGAGCGGGGCGGGGCGCACATCAAGGTGTTCGCCGGGGGCGGCGGCGTGATCGTTCCAAGCGAGATCGCCGAGCTCCAGGCCTACGGCGTGACCCGGATCTATTCCCCCGAGGACGGCGCAAGGCTGGGCCTGCGCGGCATGATCGACGAAATGATGGCCGCCTGCGATTTCGATCCCTCGTCCATCGCCCCGGTCCGGCCCGAAGACGTGATGACGGGCGATCGCCGGGCACTGGCGCGCCTCATCACTGCCTTGGAAAACGGCACCATCGACTCGGCGGCGCGCGAGGCTCTGCATGCGCACGCCCGCTCGATCTCGGCCGTTCCCGTCCTGGGCATCACGGGCACGGGCGGTTCAGGCAAATCCTCGCTCACCGACGAGCTGGTGCGGCGCTTTCGCCTGGACCAGGATGACCGGCTGAAGATCGCGATCATCGCCGTGGACCCGTCGCGCCGCAGGACCGGTGGCGCGCTGCTCGGGGATCGCATCCGGATGAATGCGATTCACAGCCCGAGCCTCTATATGCGCTCGCTCGCCACTCGCGCGGCCGAAAAAGAGATTGCGGCGTGCGTACCGGAAGCCGTGAAGGCGTGCAGGGCGGCCGGGTTCGATCTGGTCATCGTGGAGACCTCGGGTATCGGGCAGGGCGATGCCGCCATCGTCCCGCTGGTGGACGTCGCGCTGTACGTCATGACGCCCGAATACGGCGCCGAGAGCCAGCTGGAAAAGATCGACATGCTCGACTTCGCCCACGCGGTGGCGATCAACAAGTTCGACCGCAAGGGCGCGGAGGACGCGCTGCGCGAAGTGCGCAAGCAGGTGCAGCGCAATCGCGAAGCGTTCGGCTCTGCGCCCGAGGCCATGCCGGTGTTCGGCACCATCGCTGCACGCTTCAACGACGACGGCGTCAGCGCGCTGTACCACGCGCTCGTCGAGCTGCTGGCGGAAAAAGGGCTGAAGCCGAACCCCGGCCGGCTCGCCCGGCCCGCCGGCCGCGTCTCCTCGGGCGTGAACGTGCTGATCCCGACCCGGCGCCAGCGTTATCTGGCCGAAATCGCCGAATGCGTGCGCGGCTACCACGCGCACGCCGCGGACCAGTCGCGGCTGGCGCGCGAGCGGCAGCATCTGCTTGAAACCCGGCGCATGCTGGGCGGCTCTTCGCCCCCCGAGCTCGATTCGCTGCTGGAGGAAAGGAACCGGTCGCTCGACGCGCGCTCCCGGAAGCTGATCGAGACCTGGCCGGAAACCGTGAGCGCGTATTCCGGCGATGAATACCTGTCCAAAGTCCGCGACCGGGAGCTGCGCACGGCTCTCGCGCACACCTCGCTCTCGGGCACCCGGGTGCCGAAAGTGGCGCTGCCGAAATTCACCGGTCACGGCGAGCTCCTGCGCTGGCAGCTGCGCGAAAACGTTCCCGGATCGTTTCCTTTCACCGCCGGCGTGTTCGCCTTCAAACGCGAAACCGAGGACCCGACGCGCATGTTCGCGGGCGAGGGCGATGCTTTCCGCACCAACAAGCGGTTTCACCTCCTGTCCAAGGGCATGCCGGCGAAGCGCCTGTCGACCGCCTTCGATTCGGTGACGCTCTACGGTTTCGACCCCGACGAGCGGCCCGACATTTACGGCAAGGTGGGCAATTCGGGCGTGTCGATCGCGACGCTGGAGGACATGCAAGCGCTGTATTCGGGATTCGACCTGTGCGACCCGCAGACCTCGGTGTCGATGACCATCAACGGCCCGGCGCCCACGATACTTGCGATGTTCTTCAACACCGCCGTCGACCAGCAGCTGGACCGATTCCGCAAGCACAACGGCCGCGAGCCCACGCCGGAGGAGGCGCAGAAGATCCGCCAGTGGACCCTCGGCACCGTGCGCGGCACCGTGCAGGCCGACATCCTCAAGGAGGACCAGGGACAGAACACGTGCATTTTCTCCACCGAGTTCTCGCTGAAGGTGATGGGCGACATCCAGGAGTATTTCGTCCAGCAGCGGGTGACGAATTTCTATTCGATTTCCATCTCGGGCTACCACATCGCGGAAGCCGGCGCGAACCCGGTTTCGCAGCTCGCCTTTACGCTGGCCAACGGCTTCACCTTCGTCGAGGCGTATCTCGCGCGCGGCATGAAGATCGACGATTTCGCGCCCAACCTGTCGTTTTTCTTCTCTTACGGCATGGACCCGGAGTATGCCGTGCTGGGGCGGGTGGCGCGGCGCATCTGGGCGGTGGCGATGAAGCACCGCTACGGGGCCAACGAGCGCAGCCAGAAGTTGAAGTACCACTCCCAGACCTCGGGCCGCTCGCTGCATGCGCAGGAGATCGCCTTCAACGACATCCGCACGACCCTGCAGGCGCTGATTTCCACTTATGACAACACCAATTCCCTGCACACCAACGCCTATGACGAGGCGATCACCACGCCCACCGAGGAGTCGGTGCGGCGCGCGATGGCGATCCAGATGATCATCAACCGCGAATGGGGTTTGGGCAGGAACGAGAACCCGAACCAGGGTTCGTTCATCATCGAGGAGCTGACCGACCTGGTCGAGGAGGCGGTGCTGAAGGAATTCGAGGCGATCTCCACCCGGGGCGGCGTGCTGGGCGCGATGGAGACCGGCTACCAGCGCGGCAAGATCCAGGAGGAGTCGCTCTACTACGAGCACAAGAAGCACGATGGCTCCTACCCGATCATCGGGGTGAACACCTTCCGCAACCGGCGAGACGAAAATGCGAGTGATCCGGCACCCCGGCAGGTCCAGCTCATCCGCTCCACCGAAGAGGAGAAGCGCTCGCAGCTGGAGCGCCTGCGCGGATTCCAGGCGCGCCACGAGGACGAAGCCCCCTCGGCGCTGGCGCGGCTCCAGCAGGTCGCCATGACGAACGGCAATGTGTTCGCCGAGCTCATGAACGCGGTGCGCGTGTGCTCCCTGGGTCAGATCACCCGGGCGCTGTTCGAAGTGGGGGGGCAGTATCGGCGCAACATGTGAGCAGCGAGCTGCGCTGCCCTACCTGCTGCTCATCGTCTCCACGGCCTCGTGGGGAGGAAACTGGGTCGCCTCGCGCGCCATTTACACCGAAGTGACCCCGTTCGCGCTGGTGTTCTGGCGATGGGCTCTGGCGGGGCTCATCATGCTTCCGTTCGTCGCGGGGCATGCCCGCAGGGATTGGCCGGAGGCGCTCAAGCACTGGCGCTGGATCCTGTTCTTCGGCATAACCGGCCCGGCCGCCTTTCCGATTTTCGGCTATATCGGAATCCGCTACACCACCGCGGTGAATGCGGCGTTGCTCAACAACATGGTGCCGCTTTTCACCATTCCCTTCGCCTGGCTGATCCTGCGCCACACCGTCAAGGCCCGCCAGGCCGCCGGCCTCGCGCTCTCGCTTGCCGGAGTGCTCGCCATCCTGAGCGCGGGGGAGCTCGCCACGCTTGCCCGGCTCTCGTTCAACCTGGGCGACCTGTACATCCTCGCAGGCGTGATCCTCTGGGCGCTCTACACCGTCATGCTGCACCGGCGTCCGGCGATCCATCCTTTTTCGTTCTTTTTCTTCACCATGGCGGTCGCCATCGCGGTGTGCATCCCGTTCTACGCCGTGGAGCTCGTGGCGGGCGATACGTTCCAGGTCAACCTGCGCACCCTCGCCTCGGTGGGCTACCTGGCGCTGTTCCCCTCGGTGGTGGCTTTCATTTGCTGGAACTACGCGGTGCCGCTCGTCGGTCCCAACGTGGCCACCTTCTTCTATCCGGCGGCGCCGGTGTTCGCGAGCCTCGCGGCGGTGCTGGTGCTGGGCGAGCAGCTGTACGCCTACCACTTCACCGGCTTCATTCTGGTGCTGATAGGATTGTTCCTGTCGTCAAGCGGCGTCTCCGGGGCCTCCCGGCGCCGCGCCCGCGCGGGGGAAGGTTCGAGACCATGAAGGAATCCAAAGAGAGCAGGGACAGTCAATCGCACTGGGACACGGTATACCGTACCAAAGCGCCGGAGGCGGTGAGCTGGTATCGCGCTCACCTGGAGCGCTCGCTCGATCTGATCGGGCGGGTCGCGCCCGATTTGGCGGCGTCGATCATCGACGTCGGAGGCGGGGAATCCACGCTCGTGGACGATCTGCTGGCCAGGGGCTACCGCAATATCACTGTCCTGGACCTCTCTTCCACGGCCGTCGAGGTCGCCCGCAAGCGCCTCGGAAACCTCGCCCAACAGGTCACATGGTCGGTTGCCGACATCACGCGGGTCGCGCTTCCGGACCGGCATTACGACGTCTGGCACGATCGGGCCGTGTTTCATTTCCTCACCGAGGAGGGCGAGCGGCAAGCCTACGTACGGCGCGTCATGCAATCGGTGAAGCGCGGCGGGCACGTCATCGTCGCCACCTTCGGGCCCGAAGGCCCGGAGAAGTGCAGCGGCCTGGACGTCGTCCGGTACGACGCCGAGTCGCTGCATGGGCAATTCGGCGGGCAGTTCCGGCTGGTGGAAAGCGCAACCGAGCTTCACCAGACGCCCTTCGGCACCACCCAGCAGTTTCTCTACTGCCTGTGCAAGGTGGAATAAGAATCTACGAACAGGCTGATCGAGTGGTATTCACCCCAATTCACCGAGACAATCCAAACAGGGCCTCGGCGTTGCCCGAATAGATCCGCCGCCGGTCGGCTTCGGAGATGGGCGCGTTATCCAGGAACTTCACCCCGTCCTCCACCGATTCGTACGGGTAGTCCGCCGCGAACATGATGCGTTCGGTGCCCAGCACGTCGATACTCAGCTGCAATGCGCTGTTGTGCATGACGCCGCTGGTGGAAATGACGAAGTTCTCGAGGAAGTATTCGCTCGGCAGCCGCTGGAGCTTTCCGTGCGCGCCGATCTTCACCCCGAGCTGGTAGCGGTTGTCGATGCGCTGCAGCCAGAAGGGCATCCCTTCGCCCATGTGGCCGAGGATGATCTTGAGCTTCGGAAACCGCTCGAAGACCCCGCCCATTATCAGGCGCATGGCGTGCAGCCCGGTCTCCGCGGCGAAGCCCCATCCGGCCCAATACAGTCCGTAGTCCAGATACGGCCCGACCATCGACGGCGCAGGCTCCCTGGGATGCAGGTAGATCGGCGTGCGCAGCGACTCCGCCGCCTCGAGGAGCGGCCAGTACTTCGGGTCGTCCAGGTACTCGCCCATGGTGTGCGAGTTGATGATGGCGCCTTTCAGGCCGAGCTGGTTCACCGCCCGTTCGAGCTCCCGTGCCGCGCCTTCGGGATACTGCGGTGCGACCGTCGCAAGGCCGGCAAAGCGGCTCGGGTGCCTGCGCACCGCTTGCGCGAGCACGTCGTTCGCCTGCGCCGAGAGCGAGGTGGCCGTCACGGCATCGAACACCTGCACGCCGGGCGAAGTCATGGAAATGACCTGCATGTCGATGCCGGTGGCGTCCATGTGCGCAAGGCGGCCCGCGTCGAGGTCGATCAGGCGCTCGTGGACCCTCTTCGTGCCCGGGTTGTCGCCCAGGATGGAGTTGCCCATCGCTTTGAAGCCGGGCTCCACGAACCTGCCCGAAAGCACCCGGGACCACTGCGCGGCTATGTCGGCCGTGACGAAGGCCTCTTCAACGGCTATGCGTCTTAACATGTTCTTTTCACCTCGATCAGGAAATGGGCGGGCTGGAGCGGGAGAATGTAGCGCATGTGCGCGAGCAGTGCATGGCCAGGAGGCCGCAGAACATTCAGTGTTGAGCTCGCGATGACACGACCGCGAGCGATACGCCGCGGAGCGCGGAGCTGCGCGCGAGCGACAGCCATACGTACGCGAGGATGAGGGCGGCTCCGCCGGTAAGCGCCAGGCGCGGCCCGACGAATTCGGCGGCGAAGTTGAGCAGGAATCCGCTCAGCGAAATCAGGCTCCACACCAGGCTGAAGAGCGCCATCACGCGTCCCCGGTATTGGTCGTCCACCAGGGTCTGCATGATGACCTGGGCGCTGGTTATGAAATACGAGTGCGCGAGGCCGGCCAGGGTGAGCAGCGCGAGCGACAGCCAGAACCATGCGCTCCAGGCGACGCCGATCAGCAAAAGGCCCAGCGCGGTCAGGGCGAACACCATCACGTTCCTCGGTGCAAAGCGCGCCTGCAGCAACGAGTACGAGAGCAGGCCGCAGAGCGCTCCCACGCCCGGCGCCGAGGCGAGCGCGCCCAGACCCCGCGCGTCCACGCCCATCACGTCCTTGGCGAACACGGGAAGCATGTGGAAGTAACCCATGACCAGCGTGGCGTTGAGCAGTGCCGCGGCAATGACCTTCGAGAAGACTTCGTTGCCGCGCACGTAACGCACGCTCGCAGAGAAGTGGCTGAGCATGCTGCCGTGCGACGGAGCGCTTGCCGCGGCGGGCCGCAGCACGCCGACGACGGCGATCATCGCGCCTGCACCGAGCGCCGAGATAAGAAAGCTCGAATGCGCGCCCGATGCAGCTATCACGAAGCCCCCGATGGAAGGCGCGACGATACGCGTGCCGCCCCAGGCCATGGAGATCAGCGGCACGGCCGAGCGCAGCTGCGAACGCTCGGGCAGCAGGCGTGGAAACAAAGCCGACCGGCTCGGCTCGTCGATGGACGTCGATACGCCCAGCAGAAAAGCGGCGACGGCGAGGTGCCACGCCTGCGCCCAGCCGAGCAAGGTCATTATTCCCAGGCCCAGCATTGTGGCCGCGCCGATGGATTGCGCGAACGCGATCAGCTTGCGCGGGTCCCAGCGGTCGGCGAGCACCCCGCCCAGCAGCGTCAATGCGATCTGAGGCGCGAACCCGGACAGATGAACCATCCCCAGGTACGCCGGCGATCCGGTGAGGTCGAAGGCGAGCCAGCCCAGGGTGAACTGGAACATCATCTGGCCGCCGACCTGGGCGATCAGGGCGAGCCAGAAGAGGCGAAAATCGCGCACGCGCAGCGCGGACCGCGGCCGGCGCTGCGTCGGGCCCTCGCTCACGGCGCTTCTAGCAGAGCTTCGGCAGGATACTTTCGGGATCGAACGCCCTCAAGAAAGCGAGCTCTTCCTCGGTAGGCGGTTCGGTTTGCGGGACGTTGGACGGAATGATGGGCTTGAACCCGGTGCGTGCCTTCACCTCCTCGACGGTGTGGCCGGGATGCACCGATTTCAGGCGCGCCTGCTTGGTTTCCTCGTCGAAGTCGAAAACGCAGATCGGCGTGACGATGTAGCGCGGCCCTTCGGAACGCGCCGGACTGCCCGCCTTCTGCCTGCCGTTCGGGCCGTCTATGAACCCCGGTCCGCTGATGAAGTCCACCTTGTCCACGAACAGCCGGGGCGTGTGACCGTGCGTGAAAAGGTACACCCGGTTGAGCCACGCGGTGGCCATGGTGCCCACGGTGCCGGGTCCGCGGAATTTCGGTTTCTTCTGCTCGCCGATGTAGGCCATGTTGAGATTGCCGTGCTTGTCGATCTGGAAGCCGCCGTAGAAACCGAAATCGATGAACGTGGGATTGCCCTGCATGTCCATGACGCCGTCCAGGGTGATGCGTCCCTCGGCGCCCTGGTGCATGCGGTTGTCCGAAACGGACCACATCAGCCGGGGCAGCTCGGAATTGATGGCGGCGGACGGGCCGCAGATGAACCACAGGCCGGGGGCATGCGATGCCTGCGCCAGGCGGCAGGCAGACCAGGGAATTTGCGAGAACGCGCCGAAGACGCCCAGCTCGCCGTCCCTGATGTCCCGGCTCAGAAAAGCCGCCATGAGCTCTGCGGGGCAGTACTCGGCGGCGTGTCGGATATCGGCCATGAAATCGTCCTTCGTTCAGTAGTGGAGCTTCTGCAGGCGATCCCTGCCGACCGCCGCCAGGTATTGGTCGTTGTTCCTGCCGTGCACGTATTTGCGCAGGTAGGCTTCGAAGCTCGCGTCATCCTTGCCCGCGGCCTGGTATTCGCGCAGGTGCTCCTCGTCGTGCGTATAGCGTCCCGCGGATTGGCCGGGATGCGCCCCGTACGGGACTTCAACCACGGCGTGCACGAATTTGCCGAGCAGCGTCACCTCGTTGTGGCGCGAGCGCGTGTACTCGATCGGCACGATCTCGTCGGCAGTGACGATCACCTGGTTGGCCGCCTGGTGCAGCACGTTGTCCACGACGCCTTCCTCGACGGCGTTCCCGTAAGGATCGCATCTGGGCACGTGGATGACGCATACGTCGGGCCGGATCGGCGGCACCACCACGACCTTCTTCCCGGTGAACGGATCGTCGATCACCCTGTAGAACTCCGGGCTCGCCTTCCAGGCGTCCACGCCGAGAAAGCCGTCGGGCAGCGGGAAGAACGCAATGCCCGCCACCGAAGCCTTCAGGCCGCGCATCAAGCCCATTTCGTCGAGCTCGACGATAGCGAGCCTGCCGCTTTGGGCATAGCGCCGGAAATTGGGCGCGGCGCCGATGTAGTCGAGGCCGCAATACGAGTTGTACAACTTCTTTACGCAGCCTCCGCCGATCAGTACGTCGACCTGGTAACCCGCGGCATTGGAAGGCACGACGGTAAGGTCCCTGACGCCCCTGCGGACCAGTTCCCGGGAGAACGCGGCGGGGGCCTCATGGCTGTGATTTCCGCCTATGGAAATCGTCATGCCGTCTTTCACCATGCCGGCCGCGGCTTCCATGCTCACGACTTTGCTGCGTCGTGCGGGTTTGGGGGTTTGCACTGCTTTCTCCTCGCGTGATGGGTCGAATCAGAGCAGCCGATCCATGAGCTCGGCGAGCGCTTCAGGCGCCTGGACGTGCAAGTTGTGGCCCAGGCCCGGCAGCTCCACGGCCTCGGGATCGAAGCGGCGCAATTCCGCGACGCTCACCATCTGATCCTCAGACCCGCAGGCGAGCCTCAGCCGCGTTCCCTCGACCCGGAACAGGCTCGCGAGCGCCGGGCCGGGCGGGGTGAACGTCCTCGGATCGGCCGCGACACGCCAGCGTCCGTTTTCTTGACAAACCCCTGCGTCCACCGCTTCCGAGTCTTCCTTCACCAGACCCTTCAGCCCGGATAGCCGCATAAACCGGTCGGCCGCCTCGCTGCGGGTGTCGAACCAGCGTACCGGCGAGCCGGCGAGCGACTGCGCTTTTTCCTTCTCGGCTTCGGTGAAGCCCGTCTTGACGCCGAAACCCAATACGGTGTCGATCGAAACGCCGTACCAGCCGTTGGCGGCGGTGAGGGCGACCACGGCGCCCATCGAATGCGCAACCGCCGTCACGCGCTCGCCGGCGGGGAGCAGGTCGGCCACATCGGCCGCATAGTGGCCGAAGGTGTAATGAGTGCCATGCGGGGAGCGTCCGTGGCCGCGCAGATCGGGGACCAGGATTCTGCCGGGCCACCTGTTGCGGATCACGTTCAGCAGCGGCCGCCACACCGCGCCGTTTCCGGCCAGACCGTGCAGCAGCAGGAGCACCCGCTCGCCCGTTCCTACCTGTTCGCAATACAGTTGCATCAGGGTTTCCGCTTCAGAGCTCGTCGTAGCCCGCTTCCCATGGATTGACGACGCGAAAGCCATTGCCTTCGCGAACCGCCTTGGGGCGGATGGCCGTGATTTCGCGGCTGCACAGGCGCTCGCGCGCCTCGGCCGCGCCGGCGAAGCCGACGAGCATTTCGAGCGTCTTCACCGTGGCGTTCACCATGCGCATCGAGCCGGCTCGATGGGCGGCGAGCGCCTCCGATGGCCCGATCCAGCGGCAATCGACCACTTCGGCGTGGTCCGGCTCGGCCGCCGCACCGGCATCGACGGCCGCGAGGAAAAAGCGCGTGTCAAAGCGCTTGGGGAGCGCCTGCGGGGTGATCCAGTGGGCGAAGTAGCCGAGATCCTCCACCGCCAGCCGCAGCCCGCGCTCAGCCAGCCATTGGAGAAAATCCAGCCGGCGCTCGTGCAGCCGGGCACGTGCCGCGCTCAAGGCCTCGTGCGCGTGCCAGGACCGGCCTTGACTGTCCCGGGCGAGCAGGATGCCCACCTCCTCGAACGTCTCACGGATGGCTGCCACGAAATAGCCCAGGGCGCGCTCGCTGGAATCAGCCGTGCGCAGGATGTTCGCTGCGTCCTCGGGACGCAGGCCCGCGCAGAGAGCGAACGCCTCGGGTGAACAGTCCCGGGTTTCCAGTATGCCGCCCGGGAACACGAAGGCTCCGCCGGCGAAGGCATCCTTGCCCTGGCGCTGCACCAGCAGCACCTCGGGCTCGGTGCCGGGCCTGTCGCGCATCAGCGCCACCGTAGCGGCCTCGCGCAGCACGGCGCTCACGAACGGCGCCTTTCCATCATGTTCTTCATGAGGTGCGCACTATAACGCGTAGCGGCTTTGACGAATCACTGCATCCGTGAAGAGAGTCGACAAAATTGATACATATCAACGGGAAACAGGGGTGAGGCGACCGCCGGCTGTGCCTATGGTATATCGGTTCAATGAAAGACAAGCAATTGCGCCTGGGCATCCCCAAGGGGAGCCTCCAGGAAACCACCCAGAAGCTGTTCGTGCGGGCCGGCTACGATTTGCGCATCTCCGGCCGTTCCTACTACCCGGACATCGACGATCCCGAGATCCAGTGCATCCTGATCCGGCCGCAGGAGATGGCGCGCTATGTCGGGCAAGGCGTGCTCGACTGCGCCATC
>Ga0156229_1207_pt3 | contig 13475 bp, 12 predicted proteins | sample RifCSPlowO2_12_FD_116156 | JGI IMG/M metagenome (GOLD analysis project Ga0156229, IMG submission 116156) | Betaproteobacteria bacterium RIFCSPLOWO2_12_FULL_66_14 | reverse complement strand
CAAGCCCTCGGTGTATTACCTGCCGGCGTGAATCGATACGGACTTTGGGGGAACGCGCTATGAGCGCAAGCACTTCTCGATACGACCAGCTGATCCAGGACCTCAGAAGCGAGCTGCGGCCGCAGCGCGCCTGGGGCGAAGGGCGCGGCAACTTTGCGCCGTTCCCGGCAAAGACTGCCGAGCCGAAACTTGTATAGAGGAGAGATTGCCGTGGATACAGCTGTCATGAGCGCAAGAGAACGCATCAGGGCGCCCATCCCGACCCGGGAATTGGAGCGCCGCTGGTCGGCGATGCGTAAGGCCATGGGCGCGGCCGGCATCGACCTGCTCGTTGCGCAGAACGACAACCAGTATCTGGGCGGCTATGTCCGCTACTTCACCGACTTCCCGGCCGAAACCGCCTACCCGGTGACGGTGCTGTTCCCCCGCGACGACGACATGTCCATGATTTCGCATGGCGGGCCGCCCAAGCCGCCGGGGCCGCCCGAGTGGGCGGTTCGGGGCGTGAAGGAACGTCTTGCGCGCCCGTACTTCCGGACCGCGCACTACACCGACAGCTTCGACGCCGAGGAGGCGGTCAAGGTCATCAAGCGCCGCAACGATCGCAGGATCGGCCTCGTGGGCATGGGCGCTATGGGCGCTTCGTTCTACGCCTACCTGAAGGAGCATCTGCCGGGCGTGGAAATCGTGGTGGCGAGCGAACTCGTCGATCGCATCAAGGCGGTGAAGAGCGAAGACGAGCTCGTATTCGTTCGCAAGGCCGCACAGACGCAGGACCTCGTGTTCGCGGCGATGCCCTCGATCGTCCGGCCGGGCAAGTACGAGTACCAGGTGCGCGCCGAGATCGCGCGCATGCTCATGGACCTGGGCAGCGAAGAGCAGCTGCTGCGGCTGTCTTCCGCACCGCCCGGGCAGCCCGCGCCAACCATGGAGACGTTTCTCCAGAACCGGCAGATCCAGCCGGGCGACCAGGTGTGCATCCTGATCGAGCCGACAGGTCCGGGCGGCTTCTACACCGAGATCTGCCGCACCTGGTGCCTGGGTGAACCGCCGCGCGAGCTTCTGGAAATGTGGGCCATCAGCCTGGAGGGGCAAAAGCTTGCAGCCAGCCTTCTGAAGCCCGGCGTGCCCCCTGGGGAGGTCTTCAGGAAAGTGAACGAATTCCTGGTCGCCAAGGGCCAGATTGCCGAAGGCCGTACGAACGCGCACGGGCAGGGCTATGACCTCGTGGAGCGTCCCTTGTTCACGCCCGACGAACCGATGCTTCTTCAGGCGAACATGGTCGTCGCCCTGCATCCGCTGGCCTCCAACGACAAGGCCTTCGCGCTCTGCTGCGACGACTACCTCATCACGGCAGGGAAGGCCGAGCGCCTGCACAGGACGCCGCAGGAGGTGTTCGTCATCGAGTGCTGATGTGTTGGAGTGCGCTGAGAATGAAACCGTCGTAGTTCCGTATAGCGCGCAAGAGGCGCGCGCCTAGAAAGGAGGGTGGATACATGAACGCTTTTCGCGGGCTTCTGTTTTTCCTGTCCAGCCTGATGATCGCCGGCAACGCAGTGGCCCAGGCCCCGGGAGGCGGTTATCGCATCCTGGTCGGCTATCCCCCCGGAGGCGGCACCGACACCGTCGCCCGGCACGTCGCCGTGGGCCTCGCCGAGGCGCTGGGCCAGCCGGTCATCGTCGAAAACCGCCCGGGTGCGAGCGGCCTGCTCGCCGGCGAAGCGGTCAGCCGGGCAGGCCCCAGCAGCGGATTGCTGCTCAACATGGAGAGCGCCTTCACCGTGAATCCGTATCTCATCAAGAACTGGACGCTCAACCCGTACAGGGATTTCACGCCGGTCTCGCTCATCGGTTCGGCGCCTTTGATCTTGGTCGTTCCGCCCGCCGTTGCCGCTCGAACGCTGAAGGATCTGATCGCGCTCGCCAAAGCGAACCCGGGAAAACTCACCTATGGATCGGCGGGCAGCGGCAACACCACTCACCTCAGCCCGGAGCTCCTCAAGTTCAAGGCAGGGCTGGACATCGTGCAGGTTCCCTACAAAGGTTCGGGCCCTGCCGTCACCGACCTGCTCGCCGGCCGGATATCGATGATGTTCACCGGCATCAGCGCCGTGCGGGGCCACGTCAATGAAGGCAAACTGCACCCGATAGCCGTGACGGGGACGAGCCGGGCACCGGTATTCCCGCAGGTGCCTACGCTCGCCGAAGCCGGCATGCCCATTCCGGAGCTCAACCTGGGCACCTGGTGGGGGCTCGTGGGACCGCCCGGCATGCCGCGCGATACGCTCGCTCGTCTCGCTCAGGCGATAAGGACGGCGACCGAAAATGCGGCGGTAAGGGAGAAGCTCGCCGCGCTCAACATACGGACGATCAACAGCAGCCCGGAGGAGTTCTCGCGCCTGATACGCGAGGAGTCGGCGAGCTATGGGGATCTGATCAAGCGCACGAACATCAGGCTCGGCGATTGAGCGGCGAAGCGGATCGGTTTCGACCCATGTGGCCCAATCAAGGTCCGAGGACAGCATGAACGGTTCAGGAACGCTGCCCACCAACCATACGCTGGCCGGGCCAAATGCAGACGGTGCGCTGTGCAAGCCCATGGAGCCGGCCCGTTGCCGGCACAAGGAGGTAACTGCCGATGAATGCTGGTGCTGAATGCGTTGACCCGGGCAAGGCCCTCGATGATGCGTGGATCAAGGCCAGGAAGGTGAAGGCGCTCGGAGTGACCGGGACGCGCCCGTCGCGATTCATGCCCGAGCTGCAACCCCTTGCGGACCAGGGGTTCAAGGGCCTGAATGTCACCGCCTGGTACGGCCTTTATGCCCCGCTGAAGTTACCCCGGCCGGCGATCAGGACTCTGCGTGATACGTTCCAGAAGGTGCTCCAGGACCCGGGCGTGCGGCAAAAGATAAACGCCGCCGGCATCGAATTGATATGGGAGGTGGCCGAGGAGCAGACGGCCAAGAGAATCGAAGCCGATCTCAAGAGGTATCGCGGAGTGGTGCAGGCCGCGCATATCAAGGCGAACTGAATCGTATACCGATACCGGCGCGGAACGCCTCCACAAGACGCCACAGCAGGTATTCGTCATCAGCTGCTGAAACGCTCCCTGCCGCTGCGGCATCGTAGCGCTCAGCCAAGGGTTTCAAGCGGTTTGCGTTCGACGCTGAGAGACCACCGGCCCGTCTTGAAGTTGAACACTTCGATCGGGCTGGGCTCGGCGGGATGAACAAAAATCCTTGTCCAGTCCACTGTCCTGCCGCGCACGTCCGAATAAAGAAACGTGTAGACCAGGGTCGGGTCATGGATGGTGAGGCGCAGGTGCTTGGCAACCAAAGGGGTTGCCACGCTCACGCTGAGGGCGCGGCTCAGCGATTGAACTTCTATGCCGGCGTCCGTGAGAATCTGGTGCATGGGCAGCTTGCGCAGCTTTGCAACAGGCACACTTTCGCCCAGCTCGCGCGGTTGCGCACTCAAGGTGACGCTATGCGGGCGGTTCTTGAAAACTCTCAATCTACTGAGGAGCCAGAGCTTGGAGCCGGGAGGAAGAGCAAAGGCGGTGCAGGCTTCCGCCGGGGCCACGTCCATCCCCCGCTGCAATACACGATAGGTGAAGGAATGTGGCTTGCCGACGTGATGGAAGACTTCGCCTGCGGACTCCCGCTTCACCGGGGAGGGGTTGCGAAGCACTCTGGGACGCCTTCCCCGGCCTCGCTCGACCCAACCCTCTGTCGTGAGTCGTTCGAGCGCCTTGCGTGCAGTCACCACGCTGACGCCGAAGCGTTCGGCCAACTCGCAATCCCCGGGAAAGCCTTTCCTGCCGACCCACAGGCCATCGTCGATTTCGGCACGGACCTGGAGATATATCTGATGGTGAAGCGGGACGTCAGGATTCAGAACGTCTTGGATTCTGCTCAAGCTTTCGGCTCCGGTTCCCGAGATCCGACGCTGCCCCCTTAAGCCCCTGGCCGCCGTGACCCCGTCTTGTGATTAGCGGCGTTTTCGTAACGTCGATCAGGATACAGGCTTGGTACGCGGCAGCCCGGGACGGAGAACGTTCGCGCCCGGGGCCGCCGCCTTTTTCTACTTTCTGAGAAGCTCCAGAGTCGTGTTGAGTATCTGCCGTGCCTCGGGACGGCCCCTGGCTTCCATGCGCTTCACCCACTCGTTCCATAACGGCTCGCCGGCGATCTTGCGCCAGCGCTCCACTTCCTTGGCTGGCATGTCATATCGGACGATCTCCTTGTTCGACTTCTTGATCAGGTCGCGCACGCCTTGCTCGGCCGTGTCGAAGAAGTTGCGTCCCCAGAATTTGGAGCCTTCCAGGCCGCTGGCGCTCATGATGGCCTGCTGGATGTCCTTCGGGAGGCTGTCCCATTTCTGCTTGTTCATCGACATCGAGAAATACACCGAAAACATGGGAAGCATGGTGTAGTACTTCACCACCTCGTAGATACGGAAGCCATGGAGCGGCTCCCAGGGAGAAGCCATGCCGTCGATAGTGCCCTTGTCGAGCGACATGTAATTGTCCGGCATGGGTATCAGGACCGGAATGGCCCCCAGGGCCTTCAACGTCGCCGTGGGCGGGCCGCCTGGCACCCGCAGCTTCATTCCCTTGATGTCTTCGAGCGTCTTCACCTGCTTCTTGGTGGTGATCACGAAGTAGGGGTCGCTGGTCCAGAGCATGAGCGGAACGACATCCCGATATTCGCGCTGGATGGCTGGAAACTTTTCGTACAGCTTCCAGAGAACTTCGGATCCTTTTTCGGCCTTGGAAAGAGGCAGGAACGGCAGCGTGATGACATCGGATAACGGGGTCATTTCGGCCCAGTAGCCGTGGAAGCACCAGCAGATATCGGCTACTCCGCTCTTGACCGAATTGTAGGCATCGGGACCTTTGGACAGCGTCTGTGAATAATAGACCTGGATCTTCACCCGGCCCCTGGTGGCCTGCTCCACCTTCTTGACCCAGGGCTCCATGGCGTGCACCGATCCCCACGCGTTCTGCGGATTTTGATCGGTGAGCGTCAACGTGATGACCTGGCCCGACGACTGGGCGCTGGCCAGCAGGGCGAAGGCGACGAACGCCGCTGATGTGAACGAGTTCCGCTTCTTCATTTCCTTCCCTCCTTTCGGTGGAGCTGCTGAAATCCTTGCGTCCTCTTCGGAGCGATTCGTCCGTGTGCGAAATCGTACAATATTATGTGATTATGAAAGTGATTATGAAAAAACCAAGTGCCTGTCGTTCCGGATGGTGGAACCTTCCGTCAAGCATCGGCCACCTTGCCCGTCTCAGTTGGACCTCATACAATGTTATGTGATTACGAGTACCGGTAAGACGCCCGTGCAGGGGTAGAACAATGAACGACCTCGTCATCCCGGCAAGGGAGGTCTTCCGGCATTTTCCCGCTGCCCTCGTGGCGGGTTTCTACGCGGTTGCGCTGGTTGCCATGGGGGTCTTTGCTTATGGATGCTGGCTGAGGATCGCGAAGTACCGGGCCGGAAGGCCGCTGCAGCATCCGTTGGCAACGGGGCATCGGATCCTGCGTTCGGCCCGGCTTATCGCAAGCCACGCCACGCTGAGAAAGCGCGACGCCTACGCCGGTTGGGCGCACGCGCTCGTTTTCTGGGGCTTTCTCGCGCTACTCGCCGGCACGACCATCGTTGTCGTGGACCAGGATATCCTCGGACCGCTCGCGCCGGGACTGCAGTTCTGGAACGGCGCGTTCTATTCCTGGAATTCCCTGATCCTGGACCTGATGGGAGCCGGGATGCTGGCAGGCCTCGCCGCGATGGCAGTGAGGCGCTGGTGCTTCAAGCTGCCGAAGCTCGATTACGCCCGCGCGGACGGTCAAGGCGCGCAAGCCAGGCGCCTTGCCTACGTGCGGGACGACTGGATTTTCCTTGGCGGTCTTCTTTTGATCGGAATCACCGGATTCCTGGTCGAGGCGCTGCGGATCGGCGCCGACCGGCCGCCCTTCGAGCTCTGGTCCGTGCTGGGATGGCAGCTTGCCAACGGGCTCGATGCCCTCGGGCTGTCCGCGACGGCGGCCGGCACGCTGCACGCGTACATCTGGTGTCTGCACGCGCTGCTCGCGCTCGCCTTCATAGCGTACATTCCATACTCAAAGGCGATACACGTGCTGGCCGGCATGGCGAGCCTGTTCCTGCAGGACCCGCTTGCCGGCAAGCGCCTTGCCCCGGTCGCGAACGACGCTGCGGCAGCGGGCTACCGGGCGCTGGAGGATTTTTCCTGGAAGGAGCTGCTCGCTCTGGACGCCTGCACGAAGTGCGGCAGGTGCCACGCGAGCTGCCCGGCACGGGCCGGCGGCTGGCCGCTTTCACCCCGTGACCTGATACTCGATCTGAGGGAACACGCGGAGCTCGCCCTCGGCGCTCGCAGCTGGTACCAGAGGTCGAAGGCGCGTACAGGGGATCGCATAGTGGCGGGAACGGTCGTGAAACCCGGTGCACTCTGGGCGTGCACCGGCTGCCTTGCCTGCGTCGAGGCCTGTCCCGTGGCGATAGAGCATGTCCCCTTGATCGTGCAGCTGCGCCGCTCGCTGGTCGAGGAGGGGGCGCTCGACAGCAACCTTCAGGGCGTGCTGGAGAAGCTCGCGCGCTGCGGCAACTCCTTCGGCGAACCGCAACGCAGCCGCGGCAAGTGGACCGAAGGCCTGCCGTTCCGGATCAAGGACGCACGCAAGGAGCCGGTTGAATTCCTGTGGTTCGTCGGGGATTACGCCTCGTACGAGCCCAGCGTTCAGCCGGTTACGCGCGCTGCGGCACGCGTGTTTCATGCCGCGGGCCTGGACTTCGGCATTCTGTACGAGGCGGAGAACAACGCCGGCAACGACATTCGTCGCGCCGGTGAAGAGGGGCTCTATCAGCTCCTGGTGGAAAAAAACCGGGCTGCCCTCGCCGGGGCGCGGTTCAGGCAGATCGTCACCACCGATCCGCACTCGTACAGCACTCTCAAGTTCGAATATCCGGAATTCGGCGCGACCTACCGGGTTCGCCATCTTGCGGAGGTCATCTGGGAGGCGGTCGGCACCGGACGGCTGGCGTTGAAAAAAATCCCGCAGGCTACGGTCACCTATCACGACCCGTGTCATCTTTCCCGATACACGCAGGTGACCGAGGCGCCGCGCGCGCTTCTCGCCGCGCTCGGCCTGCGCCTCGTCGAGATGGAGCGCAACGGCGCAAACAGCTTCTGCTGCGGCGCCGGCGGCGGTCGTATCTGGATGACCGATGCCGGCAAGGCCGAGAGGCCGAGCGTGCAGCGCATCAGGGAAGCGCTGCAAATTCCCGGCCTGAAATATTTCGTCGTCGCCTGCCCCAAGGACCGCAGCATGTTCCGGGATGCCGCCAAGAGCGTTGCAGGCGGTCCTGAAGTCAAAGATCTGATCGAGCTCATCGCCGAAGCGCTCGAGCACGGACCGGTCGCGGCGGCTTCCAGGGAGAGCGAGAAATGCGCGTAATACGAAGGATCCTTCCTGCCGGAAGAGGACATTCGATGGCTACGCTGATCACGGGTGCCGGCCTGATCGGGAGCGAGTAACAACAGTGAAAATCGTCACCTGCCTGAAGCACGTGCCGTCGTCCGCCGTCACGCCGCGGATCGCCGGCAACCGGACCGGCATCGAAGAGGAGGGCCTCTCGTACGAAGTGAACGAGCCGGATCTATACGCGATCGAGGAAGCCCTCTATCAGCGCTCGGTGCACGGGGGGAGCGTCACCGGCATCACGGTCGGGCCGGCACGCGCGAAAGAGGCGCTGCACGTGGCTTACGCCAAGGGCGTCGATCAGTGCATACATTGCGTGGACGACAAGCATCGCGGGACCCATCCTGCACGCAATGTGCGTTCGATAGGGCAGATCGTGAAGAAACTGGACTGCGATCTGATTCTTGCGGGCATCCAGGCCGATGACGATCTGCAGGGTCAGTTCGGCATCGCCTTGGCCGAGTTCCTGGCGCTTCCCGCGGTGACCGCGGTCACGGAAATCCGCGCGAACCCGGCGCAAAAGACGCTGACCGTGGTTCGCGAGCTGGGCGCGGGCTTCAAGGAGGAGCTGGAGGTCGACCTGCCTTGTGTGCTCACCATTCAGTTCGGGATCCGGCCGCTGCGCTACACGCCGGTGATGGCGATCGTGCGGGCGCGCTCGCGAAAGATCGAGTCCATCGATGCGCTCGCGCTGTCGCCCGAAGGCGAGCGTGCCGACAATCTGGTTCGGGTGGTCGAGTTGTCCTATCCGAAGGACAGCGGCCACTGCGAGCTCATCGACGGAGCGGCCCCGGATATGGCGCGCAAGCTGGTGCACAAACTCGTTGAAGCGGGAGTCCTTTGACATGTCCGGTGCCGACGTTGTAGTCGTTTGCGAGGCAGGCAGAGGGCAGACGGAATCGGCGAACGCGCGGCTGATCGCCGCGGGCGCCGAGCTCTCCGGACGCTGGGGCGGCCGGCTCGTATGCCTGCTCGCAGGACAGGGCATCGCCGCCAAAGCGACCGAGCTGTGCGGCTACGCGGACGCGGTGTACCTCGCCGAGGCTTCGCTGTACGAGCCCTACGCGCCGCTCGCTCATCTCAAAGCCGTGCAAAAGCTCATGGACGATGTGCAGCCCGGGGCGGTATTGCTCGGGCATACCTACATCGGCATGGATCTGGCGCCCCGGCTCGCCGCAAAGCTGGGCGTCGGCGTGGCGGGCAACTGCTTCGGCCTCTCGATGGAGGGCGACGCGGTGTACTTTCTGCGGCCGATGTACCGGGGACGGGTACAGGCGAAAGTGGCGCTGGAAACCAGACCCTACATCGCCACCTTTCAGCCCGGCGCGAGCGAGCTTGCGCCGCCGGACAGGACCGGCAAGGTGACCCGCCTGGACGCCGCGCCTGCCGAAGGCCAAAAGGTGCGGCCGCTGAGGACCATCGAGCCCGAGCTCACAGGAATAGATATCACCAAGGCCGAGATCGTGGTGTCCGGGGGCAGGGGCATCGGCACGAAGGATAACTACGCGCTGGTGAGCGACCTGGCCGAGGCTCTGGGCGGCGTCGCGGCGTGCTCGCGGCCGCTGGTGGACATGGGATGGTTCGGCACCCACCGGCAGGTGGGCCAGTCCGGGAACACCGTCAAGCCCAGGCTCTATGTCGCTTGCGGCATCTCGGGCGCGATCGAGCATCTGCATGGCATGAAGGAGTCCGGGATCATCGTCGCGATCAACCAGGACCCGGGCGCGCCGATATTCAAGGTCGCGCATTTCGGCATGGTGGGCGATCTGAACGAGATCATGCCTGAGCTGATCGCCGAGGTGCGGGCTGCCCGGTCATCATCGGATACGAAGTAGACAAGAGGCATAAATGAACGACGAACGCTACGACGGCATCATCATCGGTGCGGGGCACAACGGGCTCATTACCGCCGCGTACCTCGCGAAGGCGGGTCTCAAGGTCGCGGTGTTCGAGGCAAGGCCCAACGTGGGCGGTGCTTTCACCACCGAGGAGCTGTCCGCGCCCGGCTTCAAGCACAACATCCATGCCGTCTATCTCAAGATCCACGACAGCCCGGTCCACAGCGATCTGGACCTCGGTCGCTACGGGGTGTCGTACATATTCCCGCGCGTCAAGCAGTCGTTCATCAAGCACGACAGCTACTTCATCTTCTACCAGGACGTGGAGGCGACCTACGAGTCGCTGAAGCGCGTTTCGCGCAAGGACGCCGAAACGTTCAGGAGGGTCGCGAAGCAATGGCGGCAGTGGTACGTCGACTTCCTGTTGCCGCAGATGTACTCCGCGCCCAAGCCGCCCGACGAGTGGGAGGCGCAAGTCCTGAAAAAGCCGGGGGGCAGGGAATACCGGGACGTGGCCCTCAACTACAGCCCGGTGGAATATGCCGCCGAGCTGTTCGAATCCGAGTACGGACGGGCGACCGTGGTCCGGGGCGCGATTTCCGCGGAGTACGACCCCACGACGAAGGGTATTCCCACGCTCGTGTTCGCGACCATCGTGAATTGGTTCGCCGGCAATACCGCGATCGTGCGCGGCGGGACCCGGCTCCTCCCGGATGCCCTCGCGCGCATCATCGGCGAGAACGGCGGAAAGGTGTTCACCGGGCAGCCGGTGGGGCGCATCATGGTGGACGGCGGCGTCGCCCGCGGCATCATGCTGAAGGACGGCAGGCAGGTCTACGCCGATCGCTTCGTGGTGAGCTCGATCGATCCGGTGAACACGTTTCTGTTCATGGTGGGCGAGGACGCGCTGAACGAGCAGACCCTGGAACGGCTCTCCGGGTACAAGTTCAATGAGACCTCGCTGTTCCGCGTCCATCTGGCGCTGAGTGAGCGCCCGATATTCGAGATTTCCAGGAAAGAGCCGGCGGTCAACGACGCATTGATGTTTACGGTGGGCTACGAGAACCCGGGGGATCTTGTCAAGCTCGTGAAACAGGCACGGGCCGGGATGATCCCCGACGTGGTCGGAATGACCACGGAGAACATCACGTCCCACGATCCCAGCCAGGCGCCTCCGGGCTGCCATACGGCGTATCTCGGGCTGGCCGTGCCGTTCGACCTGGCCGACGGAGGCGGCGCGCGCTGGGTGGATATGGCCCACGAAACGGCCGAAAAGCTCCTCGCAAAGTACCGCGAGTACGCGCCGAACATCACCGACGACAAGATAGTCGCGCGCTTCACCTACTCGCCCAAGGATATCGAGGAGTACCTTCCCGACCTGGTGAGCGGCGACATCTGCCAGGGAAAGATCTGCCCCGAGCAACTGGACTACAACCGGCCCTGGCCAGGAGCATCGAGGTACCGCACCTGCATAGACAGGCTCTACATGTGCGGTGCCTGCACGCATCCCGGCGGGCATGCCCACGGGGGCCCCGGATACAACGCCGCGAACGCGATCGCGGAGGATCTCGGCATCGAAAAATGGTGGCCGCCGTACGACCCGGCCAGGATCCTGAAAGCCCAGCACGTTTCCTGGGTGTAGCTCGCGTCGGTGCGCCGCAAGGAAGATTTGCGCTATACCGGCGATCCGCAGTCAGCAAGGAGAAAGAAATGGCCAAGGCTATGCGTATCCATCAAACCGGCGGTCCCGAGGCGCTGCAGTGGGAAGACGTTGCTGTCGGGGACCCCGGCCCCGGTGAAGCACGGGTGCGGCACAAGGCAGTCGGTTTGAATTTCGTGGACGTCTATCAGCGTTCAGGCCTGTACAAGGTCCCTTTGCCTTCGGGGCTGGGCTCCGAAGGCGCTGGCGTGGTCGAGGCGGTGGGCGCCGGCGTGACGGTGGTGAAACCGGGTGACCGCGTCACCTATTATGGCGGGCCGCTGGGTGCCTACAGCGAAGCGAGGAACATGCCGGCCGGACGGATGATCGTGCTTCCGGACGGCATTTCCTTCGAGACCGCGGCGGCGATGACGCTCAAAGGGCTGACCGTGCAGTGTCTGCTGCGCAGCGCATACCGCGTTCAGCCCGGACAAACCATCCTGTGGCAGGCTGCGGCGGGCGGCGTGGGGCTGATCGCCTGCCAGTGGGCCAAGGCGCTGGGCGTAAGCGTCATCGGCACCGTCGGTTCGGAGCAGAAGGCGGCGCTCGCCAGAGCACACGGCTGCGACCACGTGATCAACTACGCGCGCGAAAACTTAGTCGAACGAGTCAGGGAAATCATGGGCGGCAAGGGCGTTCCCGTGGTATACGACTCGGTAGGGAAGGACACCTTCATGGGATCGCTGGATTGCCTGAGTGCCCGCGGCATGATCGTCAGCTTCGGCAATTCGTCGGGCGCCGTGCCGCCTTTGGATATCACGCTGCTGGCTCAGAAGGGATCGCTTTACCTGACCCGGGCCTCGGCCGCGACCTACTTTGCCCAGCGCCCGGACCTTGAGGCCGGTGCGAAAGAGCTGTTCGAAATGGTCGGTTCGGGAAAGGTGAAGATCGAAATCAACGCTCGTTATGCGCTGAAGGACGCAGGCCAGGCCCATCAGGACCTGGTCGCGCGCAAGACTACGGGGTCCACGATTCTGGTTCCGTAGCTTTTAACACCCGAAAAGGAGGGGTTATGCATTTTGTCATTCGTTTCTCCGAAGGATTCGCAGCCGTGCTGGTTGTCGCCGTCGCGGCACTCGTGCCTGCGGCAGTGCAGGCGCAGGCATTCCCGTCAAAATCCATCAAGATCGTTCAGGGTTTTGGCGCGGGCGGCCAGGCCGACACGCTGGCGCGGATTCTCGGCCAGGGCCTTTCCGAAGAGATCGGGCAGCCGGTCCTGGTGGAGGGCAAGACCGGCGCGGGCGGCAACATCGCTTCCGAGTTCGTCGCGAAATCACCGGCCGACGGCTACACGCTCATCCTCCAGACCAACGGTCACGCGGTTTCGGCCGCGATCTACAAGCAGCTTCCCTACGACCCGCTGAACGATTTCAAATGGCTGTCGCTGACGACCGGATTCGTGTTCGTGGTCGGCACCAGCCCTCAGAGCAGAATCAAGAGTCTCACGGAGATGATCGAGACGGCGAAAAAGGAACCCGGGAAGCTCACCTATTCCTCGGTCGGCGTGGGCACCACGCAGCATCTCATCGGCGAGCTGCTGCAATCGACCGCCGGCATCAAGATGCTGCACGTCCCGTACCGCGGCGGAGGCGCCCCCGTGGGCGATGTGATAGCCGGCCGCATCGATATCCTGTTCGATACTTACACCGTTGCACGGGCGCACGTTGCGGGCGGCAAGCTGCGCGCGCTCGCGGTCACTACCAGCAAGCGCATCCCGCAGTTGCCCGATGTGCCTGCCGTGGCCGAGACGGTGCCCGGATTCGAGGTGACGTCATGGATGGCCGTTGCGGGTCCGGCGGCTCTTCCAGCCGACGTGGTCGACAAGCTCCACCGCGCGCTGGTGAAAGGGTCCATGAGGCCCGAGATCAGCAAGCGGCTCGCTGCCCTCGGCGGTACGCCCACGTCGAGCACGCCGGAGGAGATCAAGAAATACGTCGGGGCGGTAATCAACAAGTTCAAGCGCGTGGTCGATCAGGCGAACATACCGAGGCAGTGACCGGCAGGGCGAGCGGAAAGTGGCCTCGGCTGAAGGCGGGCCCGAGGCTGCTTCCCTGGGCATCAGTTGGGCCGGCAGGCAGCCCTCGAGGCAACGCGCTGAAGAAACCTCGAGGTATGTGGCGCTTCGGTCCCTGTGCGCGGCTTCCTACTGCGGCTCGACCTTCGCCGCCTTGAGAATCTTCCCCCACTTCACGGTTTCCTCCGCCTGGAAGCTCGCCAGGCTCTTCGGCGAGCCGGGGAAGCGGTCCAGGCCGTTCTTCAGGAGGAACGCGCCGGTCTCCTCGGTCTTCAGGATCCGGTTGAACCAGGTGTTGAGCTTTTCCACCACCGGCGCCGGCGCGCGCGCGGGCAGCCACACGCCGAACCAGCCCGACAGGTCGTAGCCCTTCACCCCCGCTTCGGCCATGGTCGGCAGCTCGGGCATGATCGCGGTGT
>Ga0156229_1268_pt4 | contig 13532 bp, 13 predicted proteins | sample RifCSPlowO2_12_FD_116156 | JGI IMG/M metagenome (GOLD analysis project Ga0156229, IMG submission 116156) | Betaproteobacteria bacterium RIFCSPLOWO2_12_FULL_66_14 | reverse complement strand
AAGGTCGCCATGGGAGGCAAGTATGTCAGCCCCTCCGTCGCCGAAATGCTGGCCTTTGCGCTCGCCCAGGACTCGCAGAAGCCGCTGCATGACACCCTTTCGGATCGCGAGTACCGGGTGATGTGGCTGCTCGCCTCGGGCAAGCAGATAAACGAAATCGCCAAGGAAATGCGCCTCAGCGCGAGCACGGTGAGCACCTACCGCACGCGCATCCTGCGCAAATTGAAGCTCGCCAACAACGCCGAACTGGTCCAGTACGCCATCAAGCACGGCTTGGTGCGCTGACGTTCCTCGACAGGTTTTTTTCCTACAGCGTGTCAACGAATCGCTACGTGGCACTGCTTCCTTGTGACAGCAGAATCAAGGGTGCGCGAATGGTGTTTCGCTGAGCCCGGGCCTACGATGATTTCGCAGTAGACGCGATTCCTTCCCGGACCAAAGGAGGCGTCACATGAGCATCGCGGAAATCGTCATCGGGATGTCGTACCTGGTGATCCTCGCCGTAGCAGGATCGCTCGCCGTAATGTGGTGGATGGAGGAGTAGTGTTGTTTACGACCGTCCGTAGCTGCTCGAACGCGTTTCCTTCCTGGTAATAAATTCCAGCAGGACCGGCACGCCGTCCCGGGTCTTGTCGATGCCGCGCTTGATGGCGGGCACGATGTCCGCGGGGGCGCTGATGCGCTCTGCATAGCCGCCGAGAGCGCGCGCGACGTCCGCATAGTTTCCGGAAATATCGGTGGCGCGGAATTTTTCAGTGGAAGAGGGCATCACGCCGAGCTCCGCGGCCATGGAAAAGTTGTTCAGGAGAATGGAAAGGATCGGGATGCCGTATCTGACGCAGGTTTCGAAATCCATGCCGGTGTGGCCGATCGCCGCGTCGCCCCAGACGTTGATGCACAGCTTCTCCGGGCGCGCGAGCTTGGCGCCCATGATCAGGCCCATGCCGTAGCCGAGCTGCGTGGACTTTCCCCAGCCGATGTAGCTGAGCGGCTCGACCGATTCCCAGAACGGCGTGATCTGGTTGCGCGGTGAACCCGAGTCGTGGGTGACCACGCTGTCGGGCACGCTGACCGTGCGCATCAGGTCGCGGATGACTCGATAGGGCGAGAGCGGCGTTTCCTCGGATTCGAGCAGCGGCAGCCACTCGGCCATCCATTCATCCCGCAGCGCCTTGATCTCCTTCGCCACCGGCACGGCATCGCGCGCGCGTCCCTTGAGCCGTTCCTTCACCTCGACGAGCAGCGCATCGAGCGAGAGGTCGATGTCGCCCAGCAGCGCGAGCTCGGTGGGCACGTTCTTGTTGAGCTCGGCTGCATCCCAGGTGGCGTGGATGTAGCGCTTGCCCTTGGGCATGGTGAGCCCGAACGGCGTCGCCGTGAACGAAACACCGACGCCGAAAATAAGATCGGCATGCTCGATGAAGTGATAGGCCTGCCGCGAGAACGAAGCGCCGCCGGAACCGAGCGAGAGGGGATGATTTTCGGGGAAGGCGCTCTTGCCGGCGAGCGTTGTCGTCACCGGCGCAGCGAGCAGTTCGGCCAGCTCGCGCAATTGCTTCCAGGCCCGCGCGTAGTGCACGCCCTGGCCGGCGTAAAGAACCAGGCGTCGCGCGTTCAGGAGAGCTTCCGCGACTTTCGGTACATCCACCGGATCGGGCGCGCTGCGCGTCGTGAGCACCGGCCGGTAGTCGAGCGCTCCATTGAACTCTTCGGCCAGGATGTCGCCGGGCAGCTCCACGATGCAGGGGCGGGGACGGCCGTTGCGCACCTGGGTGAAGGCGCGCCGCAGCGCCTCGGGAATCTGGTCGACCGCGACCACCGACTCGACCCACTTGCAGATGCTGCGCATTCCCAGCATGGCGCTGAAATTCGGAGCAAGCTGCGCCTGGCGCCGTGGATGGCCCGCAGGGAGCACCAGTATGGGCACGGACTCGGCGTAGGCCTGTGCGATGCCGCCAAAGGCATTTTCCGTCCCCGGTCCCTGCTGCATGGCGAATACGCCGATCCGGCGCCGGCTGGTGAGGCGGCTCAGGGCATCGGCCATGTGCACGCCGACGCGTTCCTGCCGGACGATGAGGGGGCGGATGTCGGCGGCCGCCGCCGCCTCGATGACGGCATTGCGCGGGTAGCCGAAGAGGGTCGTGACGCCCTCGCGCTTCAATATTTCTGCGACGACTGCTGCGCCTTTCATGGACTGTCTGCTCCTGTGGATTAGCCGGATTAAACCACGGTCCTTCAGGCGGCTTCGGGCGCGGGACGTGCGCTCTTCAGCGCTTCTTCGCGGGCCCGCAGCTCGGCGCGGGCGCGTTTGAGGAGCTCGGCCACGCCGGACGCCCCACTCTTGAGGGCGAGCTCGATGGCGGTGTCGCCCTCCTTGCTCATCACGTCGACGTCAGCGCCGTTCCGCAGCAGCAGCTCCACCATGTTCGCGTCACCGCGCATGGCGGCATACATGAGGGCCGTATAGCCGTTGTCGGCGATCAGATTCGGATCGAAGTTCATGGACAGGAGCTTTTGCGCGTACACGAGGTTGCCTTTCTGGATCGCGTAGAACAGCGCCCTGATGCCCTCGGCGCTCTTTTGCTTGGGTTTTGCTTCCAGGCCCGTGGGAAGCAGGGCCACCACGTAATTGATGAGCGAAACGCCCACCATGAGAGCCATGGCGATCACCAGCGGCCAGCGGGAAATCCCGAGCGAATCGGAAATCTGGGCGGGCATGTTTGCGCCGAGCGCAAGCATCACCACCAGGAAGAAAAACTGGAACTTGAGGTAAAGGAACAGCGCCAGGAACACGACCAGCGCCAGAAACCCGAGCAGGTAATTGCGCTCGATGCTGTATTCGGCGAGCGCCTCGCCCGGAAGATTTGCGACCAAAGCCGCGGCGATCACCAGCACCACCAGCGTCCATTCGCGCACGCGGTTGCCCTTGAGCTGCATGGCTTTCCCCCTTGGAAGTGGCCGGGCCACGACGGTCGGGCCGTCAGGCGGCCGGCGGGGAATTATAATGTCGGTACCGAATCATCGCACTGGTACAACAGCCAGTTTGCAGCAATGAGCAAGGCCTTCACACGCGAAACCGACGCAGAGTCGGAGCAACTGCCCGAACCGCAGGCGGCCGCAGCGGGGGGGAAGAACTACATGACCCCCGGCGGCCATGCCGCGCTGAAGAACGAGCTGAAGAAGCTCGTCGAGGTGGAGCGCCCGGAGACTGTCCGGGTCGTATCCTGGGCGGCCTCCAATGGCGACCGATCGGAGAACGGCGATTACATCTACGGCAAGCGCCGGCTGCGCGAGCTCGATGGACGCATACGCTACCTGATGAAGCGCCTGGAGAACGCCGAAGTGGTGGACCCGCGCGATCGGGACGACGACCGCGTGTACTTCGGCGCCACGGTCACCTACGGCGACGCCGGCGGCATGCAGCACACGGTCAGCATTGTTGGAGTCGACGAAGCCGACCCGGCGCGTTCGCGGGTATCGTGGATCTCGCCGATCGCCAGGGCGCTGCTGCGCTCGAAAGAGGGCGATACCGTGATGCTGCGCACCCCGGCCGGCACCGAAGAACTGGACATTCTCCAGGTGCGCTACGAAGAGCTCGCGTAGCGCAAAGGCCGCAGCGGCGCTCGCTCAGCAGGCAGGGACCGGGCGCAGGTAGCGGCCGGTAGGCCAGACCTTTCCCAGGAAAATCACGCGATTCGCGAGGCTGGCGCGGCCGATGAAGAAGTCCTCGCCATGGCGCAATTGGGCCATCCAGCGACGCTTGTGCTCGGTATAGCCGCCCAGGAAATCGTAGTCGCGGACTCCGCGGGCGATGCATTCGCGTATCACTTCCAGACGCAGCACGTTGCCGGCCCCTGCGGTGTACTCGGGGTCGAAACCTTCCTGCATCTGATTGAAGACATTGTTGTACACGTAACCCAGCTGCACGGCCTTGATGACGCCGCGATCGCGCAGCGCAAAAAGCCAGAGCCATCCCGCGGCCAGTGCCTTGGGGGCGAACTCCTGGTAGAAACGGGTCTCGTCGGGCTGCCGGCTGAACGTGCCTTCTTCGCCGAGCAGCTTGCGGCGGGCATTGTGCAGATCGAAAAGCGCCTGGAGGTACGAGGGCAGCTCCGCAAGCGAGGCGCAGCGCGTGACGGTGGCGCGCCCCTTGCCGAGGATCTTGCTTCGCTGCGCGCGAAACTGTTTGCGGCGGTTGTCGGAAAGGCTGCGTTCATAGGCCTCGATCGAGGCCGGCAGCTCGATGTGGGCGAAGCGCGCCGTGCGCGAATGGGAATAGAAGCCCCCGAGCTCGGACGCGGCGCCGGCGCGCTGGCGCGCACCCGTCCATCCCGAGACGTTCGGCAGCCAAAGGCAGTCCCATTGCCGCCGAATCGCCTTCAGGCAGTCCACGATGCAACGCATCGCCTCGCGTTCACAGTCCTTGCGGACGATGAAATCGGGATACTCGGCACCAGTGGCGCGATCGGCCATGATCCGCAGGATGCGGTAGGGCCAGGCGCGCACCAGCCAGTAGCGTGTGAGATAAAGCGGAGCGAGACCGCACAACGACCCCGCCGGGTCGCGCACCACGATCACCAGCGGCGTGTGGTTCTGGCCGACCACGTCTGCCCAGGACTTGACCCACTCCCAGGTGAGAAAGACGGTGTCGGCCCCGGATTGCCGCAGCAGCGTGTTCCATTCGGCGGCCAGTGCCGGCAGGCGCGACCACTCTCGAATGATTTCCGCTTGCATCGTGATCACCGACATTGGGCTCAAAAAGTGGTTCCCGGGCCGCTGAAAATTTACCGTGCAGCCGGCTCAATCGCCGTGATAGCCGGGCAGGGTGCGAGGCAGCGCGACAGAGGAAGCTGCGGGCCGCCGAACGGACGGGATGCCGCTGTCGTGCGCCCGTGTCGCACGAGAGAAATGCGCGTCGAGCCAGAGATCGGTCAGGCGCCTGGCTTCTTCCACCGACGCGGGATCGCCCAGCACATGGTTCGCATTGGCGATGACCGCGGTGCTGAGCAGCGCCCTGTAGGGCTCGAGCGCTTCGGCCCAGGGCTGTTCGAACTTTTCCTGGTATTCCCAGCGCAGCCGATCGGCCTCGCTGAAAATGAGCAATGCCGGCCGGCCGGTGCCGAGCAGGCTGAAGAAGGCGGGCGGAAACCGCGGGTTGAGATTCGCTGCCAGCGGCAATGCGGGCGGTGGAACGTCGGCTATCTGGCCTCCCGCCATGCGCCGCCCGGTCCGATGTCCGAAGGCATAGGTGAGCATGCGCCACATCAGGCGGTAGTTGCTTTGCATCGACAACAAGCGCAGCCACGAAGCGGGCCGCAGGAGCTTGCGCTGGTAGCGCAGGCGTTCGGTCTGCAGCTCGCCGCGGGTCATGTTCTCGGGTTCCGGAAAGCCGTCCAGCGCAACGGGCAGGCCGATGGCATACAGACCGGCGACCCGGGCATCGTCCTCCGCGGCGAGCAGGGCCGTGATCGCGCCGCCGCACAACCCGCCGACAATCGAGGAGCGGATTGCGCATTCAGAATCGAGCCAGCGCAGCGCGCTGCGCACGTCGTCGACATGCCGGCCGAGCTGCACCTGGCGGAAGATCTCCTCCAGCCGGTGCTCCGGCAATTCGCCTTCCGAGTCCCCCAGGCCGTGAAAGTCGACACGCAGCACCGGCATGCCGCGAGCGAGGAACACCTGTGCGAGCTTGCGATACAGGCGATGAGGCGCCACGCGCATCTTGATGCCCGGGCACAGCAGCACAGCGGCAAATGCGGCCCCCCGCCCGCCGCCCGGGGGTTCTTCCAGAATGCAATGCAATGCGTGGCCTTGTGAATTGCGCAGGGTAACGATGCGCTGGCTCACGATGCGGACTCCACGAGCCATTGCAGGCTGAGCGCGGCCATGTTGGGTGCGCGCCGGTGCAGTTCCCTGGACTCGCGCCAGAACGCGGGCTCGCGAGCGCTGGCGTACTGCAACTTGTGGTTTCGCGTCAGCGGCGTTTCCGGTGCGGCGTGCGCTCCACCCCCGGAAGACTTCTCGACCTGGATCACCAGGGCCGGGCACGCAAGCGCCCCAAGCAGCCGCCCCCAGTCCAGAGCCGTCAGGTCGCGATAGAGCGCGGTGCCGATGCCATATCCGTCCACATGGACGAGCTCGCCTGCATCGAGCGCCTTTACCAGCGCTTCGCGGGTTCGCGTGACGCTGCCCTGGACCGTCATCTGGTTGGCGAGATTGGAGCGAAGCAGCTGCATCAGGTATTCGCGGCCGTTTTGCACCGGATCCCAGACGATGAGCCCCCGTGCGCGTTCCTGCAGGCGGGCCGCGGCCGCCGCCGCGACGGCCGCGCCCAGCCGGTGACCGAGAAACGTTAGGCCACCGAGCTCCGGCAGGTGCTCCAGCAGCACTTCTGCAGCGCGCACCGCGTCATCGACGCGGCTGCCGATGCCCGCCTGTTCGAACTCCAGGTCGCTGTCGCCTTCGCCGCGGCAGTCGAACCGGAGCACCGCCATCCCCTGCTGCGCCCATTCACGCGCCAGGGTGACGAATACGCGGTGCGACCAGAGCTTCTCCTCGGCGAGCGCATGGCAGAAAACCACCCCGCGCCGCGGCCTTCCCGATCCGGGGACATGCAGCATCGCAAACAGCTGGTCGGGTCCAAGCTGGAAGAAGAACGGCTGCTCCGAGGAGCTTTGCGGGCTGTCGCGGCTCATCGAATCAGCACACTGCAGGAAAGCTCCGTTATCGGCTCCACCAGCACCGGCCCGGCATGGAGATAGCGCGTGGCACGCCGCTTGTTCTCGATGTCCCGATACACCGCGGCTGCCTGAGCCTCTTCGATGCCCAGCGCGGCGGCAAGTTCCTGCGGGGCAAGCCCGTGGTTGTGCGCCCACAGCGCAAGATCCATGTCCCTGTACGGCAGCGCGAAATAGAATTCGTCCTGTCCCTGGGCGAGGCTGTAGGTATCGGTCGTCGGGGTGGCGCTGCAGATCTCCGCGGGCAGTCGCAGGTGCCGCGCGAGCGCGTACACCTGCGTCTTGTAGAGGTGCGCGATGGGCTTGACGTCCGCGCTGCCGTCGCCGTTCTTCACGAAAAATCCCTGGTCGTATTCGAGCCGGTTCGGCGTGCCGACGACGGCGTAATTCAGCCGGTCGGCATGGAAGTATTCGATGGTTTTTCGCATGCGCTGCTTGTAATTCGTCGCGGCCACGATCTGGAGGTACTCCGCCAGTTCCAGCCGCCGCTCGCTCAGCTGTCCGTCTGGCGTCTGCACGACCAGAAAAAAGCGGTTGAAGCGCCCCTCCAGGCCGCCGCGAATGACGATCTTGCTCTTCCATCCCGCGCCATAGCCGGGAAAGGCGCGCCTGATCGCTTCGTCCCGGCTGCGGTAGCAGCCCAGCGCCTCGAGCGCCGGGGCTATGTCGAACAGCTCCCAGGCGATGCCCAGATGCTGCGCCAGGAGCCTCCCGCGCGAAACGCTCTCGCCCGAGGAATCGCGTTCGGGAAGCAGCAGTCCGTACACCCTGCCGGGACCGACTGCCCGCACGCACAGCGCGGCGCACACGGAGCTGTCTATGCCGCCGGACATCGCGACCACCAGACCGCGCCGCGACAGCACGCGCGCGAGGCTTTCGCGCAATCGTCTGCAGATGCGTTCCACCACCGCATCGGCATCCATGTCGAACACGCGAGCGTCGAGCACGAAGCCTGCCGCAGGCATGGTTGAATTCATTGTGCGGCCACCTTGTAGCGCTGCAATTTGCCCGAGGCGGTACGCGGCAGCGCGCTCGCGAACTCCACCACCTGGGGCCGTTTGTACGGCGCCAGCAGCCTGCGGCAATAGGCTTTGACAGTGCGCTCGTCGAGCGGGTGCCCGCTGCGCGGCACGATGAGCGCTCTCACGGCCTGCCCCAGCAGCGGGTCGGGCACCCCGCTCACGCACACCTCTTCGACGCCCGGCAGCGCCGCGATCACTTCTTCGATCTCCTGCGGGCTGATGCGATAGGCGCCGGCCTTGATCATGTCGACGGCGCGGCCGACGATGTAAAGGTAACCTTCCGCGTCCCGGTAGCCCAGATCCCCGGTGCAGAGCCATCCCTCGCGCAGCGCGGCGGCGGTGGCCCCGGCGTTGCGCCAGTAGCCGAGCATGATGTTCGGCCCGCGCGCGCAGATCTCGCCGATCTCGCCGGCCGGCATTTCCGCGCCGTCCGAGCGCCGGATGCTGATCTCGACGCCGGGAACGGCGATGCCCGCCGAGCCGGGCTTGTGCTCCAGGCGCGCGGGCGGCAGATACGTGAGCCGCGCGGTCGCTTCGGTCTGGCCGTACATCAGATAGAGCAGCGCGTGCGGGAGCTCCGAGCGCAGCTGCTGGACCAGGTGACGCGGCATGGGACCGCCTGCCTGGGTGAGATAGCGCAGCGCACGCAGGTCGAACTGCGCCAGGCGGCAGCGCGAAAGCAGCATGGCGTAGCTGGAGGGCACGCCGGCGAACCCGGTCACCGCCCTGTCCTGCAGCTGCTGCAGGATCACGTGGGGGAACGCCAGACCGTCCTCGATCACCAGGCGCGCACCGGCCGCGAGGTGGGTCTGGAGCACCGAATTGCCATAGGAGAAATGAAACGGCAGCGCGCACAGGCCCACGTCGGCGCGCGACAGATTCAGATAGGCAGTGATCGAGGCCGTGTTGGAGAACAAGTTGCCATGGCTCAGCATCACGCCTTTCGGGTCTGCCGTGGTGCCCGAGGTATAGAGAATGCATGCGAGCGTGCCGGGGTCGCTCGGCATCGCTCGACCCGCGGTGTCTTCCACGCCCCCGGGAGAGGGGGAGAGCGCCTGGATGAACCGGGAGGCGGCTTGCGGGCAGTCCTCGATCGCGAGCGGACGCGCCGGGATGGAGTGCATGTGGAGCTGCGCCGCGAGCTCGCGCCATTGCGGAAGGTTTTCGTCGCCAAAAGCGATGCGCGCGCCGCTGTGAACGATCTGACGCACGAGCACGTTCGCCTGCTCCAGCGCGTTGAGCGGCACCGCGACACATCCCGCGGCGAGCGTGCCGTAATACAGGGCGGCGTACTGCGGACAGTTTTTGGTCAGCAGGGCGACGCGTTCGCCGCGGCCGATGCCCAGGCGCGCGAGGGCGGCGGCCACGCAAGCCGCGGACGTCGACAGGTCCCGGTAGAGCCAGCGGCTGCCGTGCCATTCCAGCGCGATGTCCCGCGGCCGGCGCAGCGCAACGGATTCCAGCAGCTCCACCAGGTTGGTTGCCATGGCAAGCCCAGGCTTGCCGTTCACGCCGTCTGCAGCTTCGAAAGCGCGAAACGGACGATCTTGTTCACCGATTCGAGATTCTCCGGAATCATTTCCTCGTCGGCGACCGGCACGCCGAGCTCCTCCTCGATGAACGCGATGATCTGCATCATGCCGGTCGAATCGACGATGCCCTGTTTGAGCAGCGATTCGTCGGGCGAGAGCGCCGCGGGATCGTCGGTGAAAAGATAGTTCTCCAGTATGAAGCGCTGGATCTTCTGCTGTAGTTCGTTCGCCATGTTTTCCCTTGTGGCCGAAGGCTGACGGGTGCTCGGTTCTTTTCTCACTGCAACGCGGAATTCTCCACGAACAGGGCATGCCATATCTGGGTGGAAAGCACGCCCATGAACGACATGTTGTCCCGCTGCGACGCCGCGCCGTTGCGCTCCAGCTGGCCCCGCAGCTTCGACACGAGGCGGCATACTTTGTCGGGATCGAAATAGCCGTAGCGCGCGATGCACGCCCGGTCCAGCAGCCGGTCCACGTAATCGGGGATCGGCGTTCGCAGGAAAGCGGCGGCGTCGGGCGCGCGGTAAGGTTGCTTGTGGCGCGCGACGATGTTCCGGGGAAGCCGGTCGCGCATCACCTCGCGCAGCAGGTGCTTTTCGCGCAGCGCCCGCATCTTGTGCGAGGGATGCAGTTGCGTGGCGAATCCGATCAGGTGATGGTCGAGATAGGGAAAACGGCCTTCCACCGAATGGGCCATCAGCATGCGGTCTCCCTGCGAGGAAAGCAGGTAGCTCGGCAGCAGTGTCTTCGCCTCGAGATACTCGGCCCGATTGAAATGATGCCAGCGGCCCATCGCCTCGGGCAGCGAGGCGCGCAATCGGTCGATGGCGCTGTTGCCGAGGCCGGCGCGCAAATCCCCGGACAGGAACAGCTTGCATTGCGCCGTGGTGGTCCACCGGGGCAGGTGCGAAAAGCAGACGTCCTCCGGGTCGTCGAGCCCGACGCCGAAAAACTGGCGAAGGTGCGCGGCGCTTTGCGGGCGGTCCAGATCCAGGTAGGGGTAGAGCCGCCTGAGCAGCGCCGGTCGCCATGCCGAGTCCGCCCGACGCGCCCAGAAGTGCCGCACTTTCGCTTCCTTGAACAGGTCGTAGCCGCCGAGCACTTCGTCGGCGCCCTCTCCGGTCAGCACGACCTTGATGCCGGAGCGCCGCACCAGCCCCGAGAGCAGACGCATGGGCGCGGGCGCCGAGCGCAGCACCGGGCTTTCCGCGTGCCGGATGGTGTGGATGAAACCCGCGGCCACATCGGCGGCGCTGCAGGTGAGCCGCTCATGCCGGGTGCCGAAGCGCTCCGCGACCTGGCGCTGCTCGGCCGATTCGTCGAGCGCGGCATCGTCGAACCCTATGGAAAAGGTGCGCAGACCTTGGGAAACCCGGTCCGACAGCATGGCCACCAGCGCGGAGGAGTCGAGGCCGCCGGAAAGATAGGCGCCCACCGGCACATCGGCTCTGAGCCGAATGCGCGTGGCGTCGCGCAGGTGTGCGTCCAGTTCCTGGACGAGCTCGGCTTCGGGCCCGCGCCGGTGTTCACCGCTGGGAGGGAACGGCCAATTCCAGTACTGGCGGCGACGCGTGGTTCCGTTTTCCACCACCAGCATCTCGCCCGGGCACAGCTGGCTCACGCCGCGAAACATGGTACGCGGCGCAACCGGCGCCCAGAAAGTCAGCAGCTCGTCGAGCGCTTGCGCATCCAGCGCAGCCTGCACGAGCCCCGTCGCGAGCAGCGCCTTGACCTCCGAGCCGAACAGCAGGCGGCCGGGCAGCTCGGCGTAGTAGAGCGGCAGAATCCCGGCGCGGTCCCGGGCGAGCAGCAGCCGCCGGCGAGGCCGGTCCCAGAGCGCGAAGGCGAACTGACCGTTCAACCGTTCCACGAAGGCCTCGCCCAGTTCCTCGTACAGGTGAACCAGGACCTCGGTATCGGACCGGGTGACGAACCGGTGGCCTTGCGTTAGGAGCCAGCGGCGCAACTCGATGTAATTGAAGATTTCTCCGTTGTACGTGATCCAGATCGAGCCGTTCTCGTTGCACAGCGGCTGTGCTCCTCCGGTGGGATCTATGATGCTCAGCCGCGTGTGCGCCAGCCCGAGCCCCGGCTCACGGTGGACGCCCGTGCCGTCGGGACCCCGGTGCGCCAGTGCGCGGACCATTTTTTCGAGCAGACCCCGGTCCGGAACGCTCTGGCTCGACTCCAAATGGATGCCTGCGATGCCGCACATAGCGCGTGGTCAGCCTGCTGCAAGGGGAGCAGTGTCGCTTCCCCGGTGCAGAAGCCGTGCCAAACCGGCGTGATCCATTCGTATCACCTGTGTGGAGAAGACACCGGATGCCGTCGATCCTAGGCGCCGCTCTTCACGTGAATGCGAACGATCTTGGAGGCGGAGATAGTCTTACCGGATGTCATGGCACGGCGATGGCCCGCGACGTTGCGGGCGGGCGACCCTCCGTTTGGATCAGGACGCATAAACGCAGGCGGGCGACCGCGTTCCCTAGACTGTGCATCGGCCCTGCGCTCCGGGCGACCTGAGGGACCGCATGTTGCGTCAGTCCACCGCTTCACTTCGACAGCCGCTCACCGTCGCACTCTTGAGCGTGGACTTTCGGCTGCAGAACTGGCAGGCGGAAGCGCTGGTCGCGCTCCAGCAAGAAGGTGTCATCCGGGTAACGCGCCTAGCCGCTTGCGCCCCGTGCGTCGGGCGTTTCGAGACGCTGGCCTGCGCGAGCCTCGCCTGGGCTGAAACCCTGATGTACAAGCACGGCGACCGGCCGGAAGGTTTCGTGGATGCCCGGCCGCTGTTTCCCGAAGCGACTGCCGCCCGGCAAGCCCCTTCGCTGCGGTCCGACCGGCCGCCGGGGGTCGATCTTGCCGTGAACTGCGGGGTTGAAGAACGCTCCTGCGGCATCGTGGCGCGGCTTGGCACCCTTTCGTGCGATTTCCGCGGCTCGCCGAGCCTGGTCGGCGTGTACCGGACGCTGCTGGGGGACGGTGGCACGTTGCCGCTCGCGGTGCGCCTTCGCCGCCGCGAGCGGGAAGTGGTGGTTGAACGAGCCTGGCCGGCGCTGCCGCCGAGGCCGTTGTTTCACGAAGCGATGCGCACAGTATGCAGACGGGCTGGGGCATTGCTTACCAAGGCAGTCAGGGACATCGCTTCAGGAGAAATGAAGCCGCACAGCGCGCCGCCCGACGGAACACCGGCGGCGGCGCGAATCGATGTGCCGGCGCTCGGCCGCTATGCGAGGCGCAGGATCGCGGACTCGTTCAAGGCGCGGAGCCGGAAAATTTCGCAAAGGCCGACATGGGCCGATGACGACAACAACTGGTTCCTGGCCTACCGCACCAATCCCGAGCACTTCGTCTGCAACACCGAGCGTTTTTCCTCCAATGGCCTGCAGCTGATGCTTCCCCCCAAGGACCGGTTTTACGCCGATCCGTGCGTTGTGGAACACCAGGGCAGGGAGCATATTTTCCTGGAAGAATGGAACCTCGCCGACCGCAAGGGCGTGATTGCCTGGACCCGTGTGGAGAACGGCCGGCCTGGCGCCGTGGAGCCGGTGCTGAAGCGTCCCTACCACCTTTCCTACCCGTTCGTCTTCGAGGCGGGGAAGGACGTCTTCATGATCCCGGAGTCGGCGGCGGCAAGGAGGGTGGAGCTGTACAGGGCGGTCGATTTTCCGACCCGGTGGGAGCCCGCAGAAATCCTGCTGGATAACGTCGTGGCGACCGACGCCACCGTTCATGAGCTGGACGGCCGCTGGTGGATGTTCGTCACCGTGGGAGAGCAGGGCTCCTCACGCTACGATCAGCTGTTTCTTTATCACGCCGACAACGTCCACGGGCCGTGGCGGCCGCACAAGCGCAATCCGGTGAAAATCGATGTCCGCTCGGCGAGGCCCGCCGGGCGCCTGTTCCAGCGGGGCGGAAAACTCATCCGGCCCACGCAGGACTGCTCCGTGCGTTACGGGGGCGCGCTCACGCTGTGCGAAGTGAAGCACCTTTCGCTGCTCGACTACGCCGAGGTGGCTGCTGAAAAACTGCTTCCCGACTGGCTGCCGATGAACATCGGTTTCCACACGCTCAGCCATTGTGCCCGGCTGGAAGTGATCGACGGCAAGATGCTGCCGGGGAAAACGGCGAGGTTTCCCGGGGCAATAGGTTTATCGAAGACTAACACCGGCAAATCGCCTCAAGAACTGACCGTCTAGGAAAGTGGCACGTTCAAATATGTCTCGCGATTTTGCGCA